>Ga0315534_1000414_pt1 | contig 29270 bp, 29 predicted proteins | sample SalMarSW160240MG_FD_203094 | JGI IMG/M metagenome (GOLD analysis project Ga0315534, IMG submission 203094) | Salt marsh sediment microbial communities from the Plum Island Ecosystem LTER, Massachusetts, United States - Salt Marsh Sediment SW1602-40 ...
CGGGACACCCGCGGTCGTCATCGGCGACTGCAACCTCTGGGGTCCTGGCGTGGTCGCGATGCTGCCGGGATGGCGACGCGCGATCCGCGGCCGCACCTGGCCGGCGCGTGCACCGCACAGCCAGATCGACCACGTGCTCGTGCGGCCCGACGACGTCGAGGTCGTGCACGCCCGGGTGCTCGACGACGTCGGCTCCGATCACCGTCCGGTGGAGGTCGAGCTGGCGCCGCGCTGACGCCGTCGACGTTGCACTACCCTGACGGCTGCGTCAGGTCCGACGAACTGGGAGCTCATGGCCGAAGCCACGTCGCCGACGTACCAGCCGAGTGCCTTCGAGCCGGACGATGCCGAGCTCGGCAACGGTCTGCTCGACCGCGCGATGAACGCCTGCCCGCAGCCGGTCTACGCGGCGATGCGGGCCCAGGGCTCCGTGCTCCGCATGGAGGAGCACAGCGTCCTCGTCACGCACCACGACGAGGTGATGGGCACCCTGCGCGACCCCGAGCGCTTCTCGTCCGACATGGACGCGGTGCAGATGGGCAACGTCCGTCCGCTCATCCCGCTCCAGATCGACCCACCCGACCATCTGAAGTTCCGCAAGCTGCTCGACCCGCTGTTCGCACCCCGCGAGGTCGCGCGTCTCGAAGACGAGGTCCGGCGACTGACGAACGAGCTCATCGACGAGTTCGTCGACGACGGCCGCGTCGAGCTCAACGAGGCGTTCGCGGTGCCGCTGCCGTGCACGATCTTCCTCGCGCTACTCGGCCTCCCCCAGGACGATCTGCCCCGCTTCTTGCGGCTCAAGGACGACATCATCCGGCCCGCCGGTCTGGCAACGCGGGAGGCCAACGAGGTCCGACGGCGCACGGCTCAGGAGATCTACGACTACTTCGAACCGGTGATCGAGGCGCGCCGCTCACAGCCGCGTGACGACCTCATCACCCGCCTCGTGGACGCCGACGTCGACGGTTACCGGCTCACGAACGAGGACATCCTCGACATCTGCTTCCTCTTCCTCATCGCCGGGCTCGACACGGTCACCGCAACGCTCACGTGCAGCGTCGCCTATCTGGCCGAGCACCCCGAGCACCGTCGCGAGCTCGTCGACGACCCGTCGCTGATCCCCGCGGCGATCGAGGAGCTGTTGCGGTGGGAGACGCCCGTCCCCGGCGTCGCGCGGGTCTGTCGACGCGACACCGAGATCGACGACGTTCCCGTCTCGGCCGGAACCCGGGTGACGGTGATGATCGGCTCGGCCAACACCGATGGCGCCGAGTTCGAGGCTGCCGAGACCGTCGACTTCCATCGCGACGGCAACCGTCATCTCGCGTTCGGTGGGGGGATCCACCGCTGCCTGGGCTCTCACCTCGCGCGCCTCGAGCTGCGCGTCGCGCTCGAGGAGCTGCACCGGCGGGTCCCGGACTACGAGCTCGAGCCCGGCACGGAGCTCCAGTACGCCGAGGCCCTGCGCACCGTCGAGCACCTTCCCCTCGTCTTCGGGGGTGCCGGAGGCGAGGGGAGGTGAAGGTGGCGGTCGACGGAGATGCCTGCGTCGGGCACGGGCGCTGCTACGCGCTCGCCTCCGACGTGTACGGGCCCGACGACCGCGGGCACTGCGAGATCCTGGTCGCCGACGTCCCGCCGGAGCTCGAGGAGCAGGCGCGCGCGGGTGAGGCGAACTGCCCGGAGCGCGCCATCAGGCTCACGGACTGAGCCGGAGTGGACGACGGCGCGACGATCGTGATCACCGGCGGCAATGCCGGGATCGGCAAGGAGACCGCTGTCGGGCTCGCGAAGCAGGGAGCCCGCGTCGTCGTCACCGCCCGTGACCCGAGGCGAGGTCGAGCCGCACTCGACGAGATCCGCGAACGTTCGGGAAGCGACTCCGTCGACCTGATGGACCTGGACCTCGCCGATCTGACATCGGTGCGGCGCTTCGCGCTCGAGTATCAGGATCGGTACGACCGCCTCGACGTGCTCGTGAACAACGCCGGGCTCGTGCAGCTGAGCCGCACCGAGACCGTCGACGGCTTCGAGACGACGTTCGCAGTCAACCACCTCGGGCACTTCCTGTTGACGCAGCTGCTGCTGGACCAGATCCGCGCGTCGGCTCCGTCACGCATCGTGATCGTCTCGTCCGACGCGCACAAGCAGGCACGCAACGGTCTCGACTTCGACGACCTGATGTCGGAGCAGTCGTACTCTGCGTTCCGCGTCTACGCGAAGTCGAAGCTCGCGAACATCTACCTCGCGCGCGAGCTGGCTCGTCGCCTCGATGGCACCCGAGTCACGGCCAACTCACTGCACCCCGGGTTCGTCGCGAGCCGATTCGCCCGCGACGGCGACACCGGCAAGCTCGGCGACCTCGCGATGAGCGCGCTCCGACCGTTCGCGCGCACGCCGGAGAAGGGGGCGCGCACCTCGATCTACCTCGCGGCGTCCCCCGAGGTCGACGGGGTGTCCGGCGCATACTTCTACGACTGCCGCGAGAAGGACCCCAGCGCCGTCGCGCGCGACCACGAGTCAGCCCGTCGCCTGTGGGCCGTCAGCGAGGAGCTCGCCGCCGCGAAGGCGTGAGCTACGTCTTGGAGAGGCCGACGACGGGGATCACACCGGCGAAGAGCGCGAAGGGCTTGCCGCCGCCATCGGGCAGGCGCGGTCCCGAGATGCCCTTGACGTCCTGGTTGTACCCGACGGCCCAGTACGTGTACCAGCTCCAGAGGTTGTAGACCTCGTCCGCGAATCGACGGCTGAGGTCCTGGTAGATCTTCGTGCGCTTGTCGGGATCGGGCTCGCTGCGGCCCTCGTCGAGCAGGCGGTCGATCTCGGGGTCGTTGATCCGGCCGAAGTTCACGGGCGAGTCGCTGTGCCACCACACGTACTGCGTGTCCGGATCGCCGCCGGGGTGGTTGCGGAACCCCGCGCCCTGGAAGCTGCCGGCCAGCACCTCGTTGATGAGCCCGGCCTGGTCGATCGTGCGGATCGACACCTCGATTCCGGCCTTCGCCTGCTGCTCCTTGACGAGCTGCGCGATCGCGACCGTGTCGGGCTCGGGGTTCGTGAGGTACTCGAACGAGATCGGCGCGCCGTGCTCTGCTTCGTACTGCTCGTTGAGCCGCTTCGCCCGCTTCAGGTCGGGCTTGCGAGCGATCTCCTTCACGAAGGCGGCGTTGTCCGGCGGGAACGGGCCGGTTGCGATCGTGTTGAGCCCGCGGTTGCGGATCTCGTTGACTTCACGAGCATCGCCTGCGGACGCCACGGCCTGACGGGCGATCTTCTCGTCGAAGGGTGGCTTGCCCGCGTTGAGCATGAGGTACGCGGTCTCCGCCCCCTTGTCGGTCGCGACGAGGTCGATCTCGCCCGCCTCCGCCTTGGCCTGGAGGTCGACGATCGAGAGCGAGTTCGAGGTCGTGATCAGGTCGAACTGGCCGCTCGTCAGTCCGTTGACCCGCGTGCTGCCCTCGGGGATGGGCCGGAACGTGATCTCGTCGAGGTGCGGCAGACCTTCCCGCCAGTAGTCGGGGTTGCGCTCGACCTTGAGGTACTCGTTCTGGCGCCACTCGACGAACTTGAAGGGCCCGGTGCCGATCGGTTGCGTTGCGCACGTCTCACGGTCCGCGAGCTGTGCGGGCGCGACGATGCCGTATCGACCGACCCAGTAGGCGGGGAACGCGACCCACGGTCGCTTCATCGTCACCTTCACCGAGAGCGGGCCCGTGACCTCGGTGCCGGCGATGTCCTGGAACACGAACACGGTGAGACGCGGCGTGATGGCGGGTGCGCCGTCGACGCCCCGATACGTGTCGATGTTGAGCTTGAGTGCCTCGGCGTCGAGGGGCGTGCCGTCGTGGAACTGGATGCCGTCCCGAAGCGTGATCGTCCACTCGGAGTAGTCGGCGTTGGGCTCGAAGGACTTCGCGAGGTACGGGACGGTCTCGCCCTTCGTGTTGATCGCGGTCAGCGTGTCGTAGATGGCGGCCACGACCTGGATCCCCGACGCGGCGAGCGTGGCGTCGGGCAGGCAGTAGCCCGAGCTCGTCTCGGCCTCGAGCGCGAACGTGACCGAGCCGCCCTTGGCTCCTCCCCGCGCGCCGGCGTTGCCGGCGGCGACGGTGCTGAGCGTGCCGGCGACCAGCGCCGCGGCGAGCAGCGCCGCGAGCGCACGCGCGCGGGACGCGAACCTCGTGCCTCTCGACCCGATCATGTCGCTTCCCCTCTCACCGATGCAGGCTGGATGGTGGGTGCCACGGTCACGAGCCCGTCGTCAGGCCGAGGACCGGGATCACCCCACCGAACAGGGCGAACGGCTTGCCACCGCCGTCGGGCAGGGGCGGGCCCTTCACGCCGCCGACGTCGTTCTGGTAGCCGATCGCCCACAGCGCGTACCAGGCCCACAGGTTGTAGAGCTCCTCCTGGAAGCGCCGGTTGAGGTCCTTGTAGATCTCGACGCGTGTGTCGGGATCGGTCTCGACGCGACCCTCGTCGAGCAGGCGGTCGATCTCGGGATCGTCGATGCGACCGAAGTTGACCGGCGACCCGCCGTGCCACCACGCGTACTGCGTGTCGGGGTCACCGCCGGGGTGGTTCAGCCAGCCGACGCTCTGGAAGTTGCCCGCCAACGCGTCGTTGATCAGTGCGCTCTGGTCGAGCGTGCGGATCGTGACGTCGATGCCGGCCTTGGACTCCTGCTCCTTGACGAGCTGCGCGATCTGCACGGTCTCGGGCGTCGACAGGGCGAGGTACTCGAACGCGAGCGGCTGGCCGTGCTTCTGCTCGTACTCCCGTGCGAGCGACCTCGCCTTGTCGAGGTCGTGCGTCCGGGGGATCTTGTCGAGGTGCGCCGGGTTGTCCGGCGGGAACGGTCCGCTGGCGATCGTGTTGATCCCACGGTTGCGGATCTCGTTGACCTCCTCGGCGTCACCGGCCGCCGCGACAGCCTGACGAGCGAGGGGATCGCTGAAGGGGAGCTTGGAGACGTTCAGCAGCTGGTACGCCGTCTCCGACCCCTTGTCAGACACGAAGACCTTCACGTCGCCGTCGTCGGCCAGCTCCTGGAGGTTGATGATCGCCAGCGACGACGCCTCCTGGACGAGGTCGAAGCTCCCGCTCTTCAGGCCGTTGACGCGCACCTGCGGCTCAGGCACCGGCTCGAAGACGATCTCGTCGACCTTCGGGTAGGCCTCCTGCCAGTAGTCGGGGTTGCGCTCGACCGTCAGCGACTCGTTCTGACGCCACTCGACGAACTTGAACGGTCCGCTCCCGATCAGGTTGCTCGCACACGTGTCGGGGTCGTTCAGCTGCGCCGGCGCCGAGATGCCCGCGCGGCCGCTCGCGACATAGGCCGGGAACGCGGGCCACGGCGTCTTGGTCGTGACGGCGACCGTCAGCGGATCGGTGACCGTCACGGTGTCGATGTTCTCGTAGGTGTAGATGCCGAGCCGCGCGGGAAGATCGGGGTTCGCACCGCGGTACGAGTCGAGGTTCAGCTTCACCGCGTCGGCGTCGACCGGTGTGCCGTCGTGGAACGAAACGTCGGGGCGGAGCGTGATCGTCCACTCGTCGAACGCGGCGTTCGGAGTGACCGACTTCGCGAGGTAGGGGACGTACTCGCCCTTGCTGTTCTGGGTGGTCAGCGTGTCGTAGATCGCGACGGCGACCTGGATGCCGTTGCTCGCGAGCTGGGCCTGCGGCAGGCACCAACCACCCGCGGTCTCCCCGACGAGGGCGTACGTGAGCGAACCGCCGTCGTTGCCGCCGCCGGCCGCGGCGACGCCACCGGTGGAGACGGCAGACAGCGTCCCGCCGCTCAGCGCGGCGGCGACGAGGAGGACGAGCGCCCGGCCTCGAGACCGCGTCCGAGTCCTCCCATCCGCCATGCCGTTCCCCCTCTGCCGCCTTGGCGGCGCGGCCGCATGCTAGGCGGGAGTCGGTCGAGCGTGGGCGCGACACTGGCGCGCATGACAGCGACGACCCACGCGCCCACGATCGCCCATCGCCACCGTCTCACACCCCGCTTCGCGGTCAGAGCCCACGATCTCGGACCCCGGTGCGACACGTTCCTCGTCGTCGCCGTGGCCTCGGTGCTCGCGAACCGGCTCTTCTTGATCATCACCGGCTACCCGCAGCTCGGCAACGGCACGCTGCACATCTCGCACGCCATCTGGGGGGCGCTGATGATGGCCGCCGCGATCATCATGTCGATCTCGTTCCTCGGGCCTTCCACGAGGAAGCTCGTGGCGGTGCTGGGCGGTGCCGGGTTCGGCTGGTTCATCGACGAGCTCGGGAAGTTCATCACCCGCGAAGTCGACTACTTCTTCGAGCCGACGATCGCCCTGATCTACATGACGTTCATCGCGCTGTACCTCGTGTTCCGTGCACTGCAGCGGCTTCGGTACTCACCCGACGAGGGCACGCTGAACGCGCTCGAGGCCCTGAAGTCGGCGGCGCTCGGCCAGCTCGACGAGCCCGCCCGGCGCGAGGCGCTCGCCTTGCTCGACGCGACCGAGCCCGCGCGCGACGGCTTCGCCGAAGAGGTGCGCGCACTCCTCGTCAACGCGCCTGCCCTTCCACCGAGCACGCCATCGCTCGTTGCGCGGTGGTCGGCGTCACTTCGGCGTCGCTACATCGAGCTCACCAAACGTCCTCGATTCGTCGCGGTGGTCGACGTGCTCTTCACGGTGTTCGCCATGACCGCAGTGGCAACGGTGATCGCGCTCGCAATGGACGGTCCTGGGATCGTCGGCTTCGAAGAGTGGGCGTCGCTCATCTCGTCGATGGTTGCGAACTCGTGCCTCATCATCGGCGTCGTGCTCCTCCGCCGACACCAGCGGCTGCGTGCATACCACTGGTTCGACCGTGGTCTGCTCATCTCCATCTTCGTGACGCAGGTCTTCGTGTTCGCCCAAGAGCAGCTCGGTGGCACGATCGGGCTCGTCATCGTCCTGATCGTCTGGGTGATCCTCCGCAGTGCGATGCGAGCCGAGGTCGAACGCCAAGCCACCGGAGCGGCCGCGCACCAGTCGGAGACATGAGCTCCGTCAGCCCACCCAACCAGCGTCGGAGAGCTTGCGGTCGATCGCGTACGCCGCGCTGATCAGCCCGAGGTGCGTGAAGGCCTGTGGGAAGTTCCCGAGGTGCTCGCCGCGCGGTCCGAGCTCCTCGGCGTAGAGGCCGAGGTGGTTCGAGTAGCCCAGCATCTTCTCGAAGAAGAAGCGCGCTCTCTGCACGTCGCCCGAACGAGCGACCGCCTCGGCGAACCAGAACGAGCACATGTTGAACGTGCCTTCATCGCCGGTGAGTCCGTCGCTCGCCGCGTCACCGACCCTGTAGCGGAACACGAGCGAGTCGTCGACCAGGTCCTCGGTCATCGCCCGCAAGGTGCTGAGGAACCGCGGGTCGGTGGGCGAGATGAACTTCACCATCGGCATCAGCAGGTTCGACGCGTCGACCGACTTCGAGCCCTTCGCCTGGACGAACGTCTCGCGAGACGGGTCCCAGAAGTTCGCCATGATGTCGTAGTAGATGGCGTCACGCGTCGCGCGCCAACGGTCGGCCGGATACGGGAAGGACCGCCGGTTGCCGAGCCGGATCCCGCGGTCGACCGCGACCCAGCACATCAGTCGCGAGTAGAGGAACTCCTGCTGGCCGCCGCGCACCTCCCAGATGCCTTCGTCGGGGAGCTGCCAGTGGTCGGTCACGTAGTCGACGAGCTGCCACACGCTGCCCCAGAGGTCGTGCGAGATCGGCTCGCCGTACTTGTTGTAGAGGTAGATCGCGTCGAGCAGCTCGCCGTAGATGTCGAGCTGGAGCTGGTCGTACGCACCGTTGCCGATGCGGACCGGTCGTGAGCCCGCGTACCCCTCGAGGTGCGGGAGGATCTCCTCGGTGAGGCTCTTGCGGCCGTCGTGGCCGTACATGATCTGGAGCGGCGTCCCGTCGGCGAGATCCATGCAGAGAGCGTGGAGCCAGTGCATGAAGGCACCCGCCTCGTCGGTGTACCCGAGGCGGATGAGCGCGTACAGCGTGAACGAGGCATCGCGGATCCACGTGTAGCGGTAGTCCCAGTTGCGCTCGCCCCCCAAGCTCTCGGGCAGCCCGAACGTGGCCGCGGCGACCAGCGAGCCGTGCGTCTGCGACACGAGGAGCTTGAGCACGAGCGCCGAGCGGTCGACCGTCTCCCGCCAGCGCCCCTCGTACTTCGAGTGCCCGATCCAGCCCCGCCAGAAGTTCGACGTGTCCTTGAACGCGCGGGCCACGTAGTCGGGCGCCGCGGACGGGCTGGGGATCCCGGGGCACACCTCCTCCATGACGAACGCGCACTTCTCACCGGCTCCGAGCTCGAAGGATGCGACCGCGGCACCGTCGCCGGTGATCGTCACCGGCACCGTGGTGCGGAGGCGCAGCACGGTGGCGTCGGGGCCCTTCGAAGCGAACACGAGCTCGCCGTCACGCTGCTCGATCGAGTGATCGGCCCTCCCGTAGTCGAACCGCGGTCGGAACACGAGCTCGTAGCGGACGTCGCCCCGCACGGTCTTCACCCGCCGCACGAGCTGGCGGGGGTGGTCGTGGGGGTGGAAGCCGACGGGCATGAAGTCGGACACCTCGCCGACGCCTTCGTCGGCGAGGAAGCGCGTGATGAGGATGTTGGTGTCGGGCAGGTACATCTGCTTGTGCGTCCCGCCGTCGAGGGTCGGCCGGATGCTGAACCGCCCGCCCCGTTCGTCGTCGAGCAGCGCGCAGAAGACCGTCGGGGAGTCGAACGTCGGGAACGACATGAAGTCGATCGATCCGTTCTTCCCCACCAGCGCCACCGTGTGCAGGTCGCCGATGATTCCGTAGTCCTCGATCGGCTGATACGTCCCCACGACACCCCCACTCAGCACCGAGCAAAAGCCCGATCACGGATCGGCGCGGCGGTGCGCCGCTGCCCCCGGCCACTGATTCGTTACCACGCCGCGCCTGGACGTGTGACGGTGCGGGGGATCGGGGGGTGCGCGCACGACGAGTTCGCTGAGCTCGGCGCCGCCGCAGGCGGCGTCAGCGAAGTGATGTCCGCACGCGAAGCGTCGCCCCCCGATCCCCCGCACCCGACTGTGAAGGCCCCGCGGCCTGGTACAAAGGATGGCCCGTTCAGCGAGAAGGAGCGCCGCCGTGCCCGAAGCCGTGATCGTCGCGACCGCCCGGACCCCGATCGGACGAGCCAACAAGGGCTCGCTCGTCGACTGCCGACCCGACGACCTGTCCGCGCTCGTGGTGCGCTCGGTGCTCGACAAGGTCCCGGCGCTCGATCCCGCCTTGGTGGAGGACGTCGTCTGGGGTTGCGGTCAGCCCGCCGGCGAGTCCGGCTACAACATCGCTCGGGTCGTCTCGATCCTCGCCGGCATCGACCACGTGCCGGGTGTGACGGTGAACCGCTACTGCTCGTCGTCGCTCCAGACGATCCGCATGGCCGCGCACGCGATCAAGGCCGGCGAGGGCGACGTGTTCGTGTCGGGCGGCGTCGAGACCGTGAGCCGGTTCGCCACGGGCATGTCCGACGGGGGCGCCGACACGCACAACCCGCTGTTCTCGGAGGCCGAGGAGCGCACCACGAAGCGCCACGGGGGCGGCCAGGGCGACTGGACGCCCATCTCGGGCGTGCCCGACGTCTACATCGCGATGGGTGAGACCGCCGAGAACGTCGCCGAGCACACCGGCACCAAGCGCGAGGAGATGGACGAGTTCGCCGCGCTCTCGCAGCAGCGCGCCATCGAGTCGCAGGGCAACGGGTTCTTCGAGCGGGAGATCACGCCCGTCACGCTCGCCGACGGCACCGAGGTGACGAAGGACGACGGCCCGCGGCCCGACACGACCGTCGAGAAGCTCGCGACGCTCAAGCCCGCGTTCCGCCCCGACGGGACGATCACGGCCGGCAACGCGTGCCCGCTCAACGACGGCGCGGCCGCAGTGATCGTGATGAGCGACACCAAGGCCGACCAGCTCGGCATCGCGCCGCTCGCGCGCATCGTGTCGTCGGGCGTGTCGGCGCTCGACCCGGAGATCATGGGCCTCGGCCCGATCGGGGCGAGCAAGCAGGCGCTCGAGCGGGCCGGGATGACGAGCGACGATCTCGACCTCGTCGAGGTCAACGAGGCGTTCGCGGCCCAGGTCATCCCGTCGGCGAAAGAGCTCGGCGTGCCGTGGGACAAGCTCAACGTGCACGGTGGCGCGATCGCCCTCGGGCACCCCTTTGGCATGACGGGCGCGCGGATCATGACGACGCTGCTCAACGGCCTCGACGACGCAGACGCCCGCTTCGGGCTCGAGACCATGTGCGTGGGCGGCGGACAGGGCATGGCCATGATCGTCGAGCGCACGAAGTAGCACGCGCGGCTCACGAACCCGATGGCCGCGCGCGTGCCGCCCGCATGGGTGGTGAGACCACTGCTCGCGGCGCGCAATGGCGTGGCGCGTCTCCATCGACGCATGGTCCCGAACGAGGTCGTGTTGCTCGAACGATCGCTGGGGATCATCGACACGAAGGCGCTGGAAGTCGTGGCCGATCTCGGCGTGGCCGATGCGCTCGCCGACGGCCCGCGCGATGCACAGCAGCTCGCCGTCGCGCTCGGCGTCGACGCCGACGCGCTCGGTCGCGTCTTGCGCTTCCTCGTGGGGCGGGGTGTCTTCGCACACGACCGCGACGGTCGGTACCGCAACAACAGCACGTCGCGCCTCCTTCGGTCCGACGGTGAGGAGTCGGTGCGCGACTGGGTGCGATTCTTCGGAGCCGACTGGCACGTCGCGATCTGGAACCGGCTCGACGACTCCGTGCGCACGGGCAGGAGCGCCGCGGAGGCGGCACTCGGCCATCCGTTCTGGGAGCACCTCACGCGGGTGGATCCCGAGGCTGGTGCCGTCTTCGACGCCGCCATGGAGTCGGCGTCGCGTCTGCAGCTCGACGTCGTCGCGCAGAAGTACGACTGGCCGGCTGTTGGGCGGGTGTGCGACGTCGGTGGTGGGACCGGGACGGTGCTGGCCGGGATCCTCTCGCAGCACGCCGGGCTCTCCGGAGTGCTCTTCGATCTCCCCGAGGTCGTGGCCAAGTCCGCGCCCGTCCTCGAGCACGCAGGCGTCGCGTCCCGCGTCGACGTGGTCGGAGGCGACTTCTTCGCCTCGCTGCCGGCGGGGTGCGACCGCTACGTGCTCCAGGCGATCGTGCACGATTGGGACGACGAGTCCTGCGTCCGCATCCTCGTGCGGTGCCGCGAGGCGCTCGCCCCCGGCGGGCGCATCCTCGTGCTCGAGGGCGAGGTGCCGACGCACGACGGCGACCACTTCCTGAAGCTGGTCGACCTCGAGATGCTCGTCGACACCGGGAAGGGGCGCGAGCGCACGCGCGCCGAGATGAGCGATCTCGTCGCCGGCGCGGGCCTCCGCGTGCGCCGCAGGATCCCGATCGCGCTCTCCACCCTGTACGAGCTCGAGCCGATCGCTCAGGCGCCGTAGACGGGATCCGGCGCGCGCGCCTCGGCGAGGAGCTCGGCGACGACCGGGCCGAGCTCGCTCGGCTGCCAACGATCGCCCTTGTCGCGCGACGGCCCGTGGTGCCAGCCCTCGGCGACACTCACCTTCCCGCCTTCGAGCTCGAACACCCGTCCGGTGACGTCGCGCGACTCCGCGCTCCCCAGCCAGACGACCAGGGGCGACACGTTGGCGGGGTCCATGGCGTCGAACCCCGACTCGGGCTTCTCCATCATCTCGGTGAAGACACCCTCGGTCATGCGCGTGCGCGCCGACGGCGCGATCGCGTTCGCGGTCACCCCGTACCGACCCAGCTCGGCCGCCTGGATCAGCGTCAGCGTCGCGATCCCGGCCTTGGCGGCTGAGTACGCAGCCTGGCCGACGCTGCCGAGCAGACCGGCACCACTGCTCGTGTTGACGATGCGCGCGTCGACAGGGTCACCGGCCTTCGAGCGATCACGCCAGTACGCAGCGGCATGGCGACTCACCACGAAGTGGCCCTTCAGGTGAACGCGCACGACGGCGTCCCACTCGTCCTCGGTCGCGTTCGCGAACATCCGATCGCGCACGAAGCCGGCGTTGTTCACGATGACGTGCAGATCACCGAACGTGTCCAGCGCCGTCCGCACGAGGCGCCCGGCCCCGTCCCAGTCGGCGATGTCGTCGCCGTTCGCGACTGCCTCGCCGCCGGCGGCGCGGATCTCCGCGACGACGTCCTCGGCCGGCTCGCTGCGCGCCGACGTGCCGTCGAGCTCCACCCCGAGGTCGTTGACGACGACCTTCGCGCCTTCGGCCGCGAACGCGAGCGCGTGCGCGCGTCCGAGACCACGCGCCGAACCCGTGACGGCGACGACTCGACCCTCGCAGGTCCCTGTCATTCCGGTCGCGCTCGCATCGGCCGGGTACCGTACCCGCGTGCGGTTCGGGATCACGATGTTCGCGACGGATGTCTCCATCCCGGTGCACCAGCTCGCGCGCGAGGCCGAGGCCCGAGGGTTGCAGTCGCTGTTCATCCCTGAGCACACGCACATCCCGACCAGCCGGCGAACGCCCCCGCCGACCGGTGACGCGGAGCTCGGCGAGGAGTACCGCCGAACGGTCGACCCGTTCGTCGCGCTCGCGGCGGCCGCGGCAGTGACGGAGCGCATCCGCGTGGGCACCGGGATCTGCCTCGTCGCCCAGCGCGACCCGATCGTCACCGCCAAGGCGGTCGCGACCCTCGACCAGGTCTCCGGCGGGCGCTTCGACTTCGGCATCGGCTTCGGGTGGAACCACGACGAGATGGAGCAGCACGGCGTCGATCCCGCGACCCGGCGCGCGTTGACGCGCGAGCACGTCCTTGCCATGAAGGCACTCTGGAACGACGACGTCGCGTCCTACGACGGGACGCTCGTTCACCTCGCGCCGTCGTGGTCGTGGCCGAAGCCGGTGCAGCCCGGCGGCCCCCCGATCCTCATCGGCGGCGCGCCCGGCCCCAAGCTCTTCGCGCACATCGCCGAGTACGCCGACGGGTGGATCCCGATCGGGGGCGCCGGTGTGCGCGCCGCGCTCGACGATCTCGCTCGGGCCTGCGAGGACGTCGGTCGCGATCGCGCAGAGCTCCGGATCGTGCCCTTCGGGGCCATCCCCGACCCCGGCAAGCTCGACTACTACCGGTCGATCGGCGTGACCGAGATCGTGTTGCGAGTCCCGACGGGCGACGCGGATACGGTGCTTCCCGTCCTCGACGGCTTCGTCGATCTCGTGGAAACCGAATGATGCATCGCCTCGCCGCCACCCTCGTCCTGACGATCATCGGGGCCGTCGTGGGCTCGTTGACGCTCGTCGGTCCGTTGGCCGGCACCGCGCACGCCAAGGTGTGCGGGACGCTCACCAAGAAGGAGGCGTCGCGGATCGTCGGCTTCAAGGTCGTCGAGACCGAGGAGCTGTCGGAGCCGTCGACCGACACCGAGGGCTGCGCATACATCACGAAGAAGTTCTGGACGAAGCGACTGAAGAGACTCGACGCGCCGTTGAAGCTTCAGATCACGATCCAGCCGCTCAGCGACGACACCGCGGCAGCACTCGACCAGCTGGAGGCCGACGAGGACGCCGAGACGGTCACCGACCTCGGCGACCGCGCCTTCTACACCGACTTCAACAAGCTCGTGGCAGTCTCGGACGACAAGGTCTTCCAGAGCGACATCACGAACATCCAGTGGGAGGACGAGGAGCTCCAGATCTACGTCAAGGACCCGGAGCTCGAGGCGATGCGTCGGCTGATCGACGACGCCGGCTGAGCCGAGCCGGCCAGACCAGGGAGAAGGTTCGCACTCGATGGGCTCATCAGGGATGAAGAAGTCCCGCAAGGGCGGGAAGCGTCAGCACCTCGACAAGGTCGGCACGCATCATGGCAACAGCCTCGAGGAGGCGCGTCATGAGCAGGAGCTCGAGCGCTCCGCGATCGCCGACACGATGGGACTCGGGAACGCGCCGGGCTGGGCGAAGTGGGGATGCCTCCTGATCGGCGCCATCATCATGATCGCCGGCGTCGTCACCCTCGTCTCCCTCGACTGACCTCTGGCGACTGACACCTCCGGCGACTGACGACCGAGGGCTATCCCAGGCGCTCGATGATCGTCACGTTGGCCTGACCGCCGCCCTCGCACATCACCTGGAGTCCGTAGCGCCCGCCGCTGCGCTCGAGCTCGTTGAGCAGCGTCGTCATCAGCCGGGTTCCGGTCGCGCCGAGCGGGTGGCCGAGCGCGATGGCGCCGCCGTTCACGTTGACCTTGGCGAGGTCGGCACCCGTCTCCTGCTGCCACGCGAGGACGACCGATGCGAACGCCTCGTTGATCTCGACGAGGTCGATGTCGTCGAGCGTCATGCCCGTCTTGTCGAGCGCGTGCACCGTCGCCGGGATCGGCGCCGACAGCATGAACACGGGGCTGTCGCCGCGCACGGAGAGATGATGGACGCGAGCACGCGGCGTGACCCCGTGGTCCTTCACGGCCCGCTCCGACATCACCAGCATCCCGGACGCGCCGTCGGAGATCTGTGACGACACGGCTGCAGTCAGCCGGCCGCCCTCTTCCAGCGGAGCGAGCTGGGCCATCTTCTCGAGCGACGTACCCCGGCGTGGACCCTCGTCGGCCTCGATGCCGCGCACCGGCGCGATCTCGCGGTCGAAGCGCCCCTCGTCCTGCGCGCGGATGGCCCGCTCGTGGCTCTCGAGCGCGAAGCGCTCCATGTCCTCGCGCGAGACGTTCCACTTCTCGGCGATCATCTCGGCGCCGCGGAACTGAGAGATCTCCTGGTCGCCGTACCGCTTCGCCCAACCCTCGGAGCCCGAGTACGGGTCGGCGAACCCGAAGGGCTCGGCCGCGGTGAGCGCGGCAGCGATCGGGATCATCGTCATGTTCTGCACGCCACCGGCGAGGATGACGTCGTTCGTGCCGCTCATCACGGCCTGCGCCGCGAAGTGCAGCGCCTGCTGCGACGAGCCGCACTGTCGGTCGATCGTCGTGCCCGGTACCTCTTCCGGGTAGCCGGCGGCGAGCCAGCACGTGCGCGCGATGTCGCCCGCCTGCGGGCCCAGCTGGTCGACGCACCCGAAGAAGACGTCCTCCACCGCGCTCGGGTCGATGCCCGTGCGCTCGACGAGCGACGTGATCACGTGCGCACCCAGATCGGCCGGGTGGACCTGCGCGAGCCCTCCCCCGCGCTTGCCGACCGGCGTGCGGGCTGCGTCGACGATGTAGGCCTCGGGCATGGTCACCTCATCTCCGGTTCTGTCCGGGTGCCTCAGCGCGCTCGATGAGCTCGTTGAGTGGGTACGTCGGGTCGGTGTACGCACGAGTCTGGGCCACGCCGAGGACCGGAGGCGACTCGCCCTCGTCCGCAGTCGGGTCGAACAGGCCGAGCTGGACGAGCAGCGACGCCTGGTCCCAGTAGATGCGCTCCGATGCGATCAGACCGTCGCGAAACGTGATCACCGCGACGTGAGGGAGCTCGAACCGCCGCCCGGTGGGCTCGACGCCCGGCAACCAGAAGGGCATCGGCCGATCGTGCGTCCCGCGCACGAGCAGCTCGTCGACGACGCAGGTGTCACCCACAGTGCGCGACACGGGTGCGACATCGGTGTCGTCGGGCCACGACGGGATGAACACCTCGGCGTAGAACCGCCGGAGCTCGGCCTTGCCCCGGGCGCCGGTGGCGACCGGGACGTGGAGCAGGGACGCGTCGTCGCACATCGTCGCCACCGCCGCGTCGGCGTCCTTCTGCTCGAACTCGGCGGCGACGTGCGCGTCCCACACCCGCTCCAGGTCGCCCATGCTCACAGGATCGCGCGCCCGACACGGTCTCGGTGCCAATCGGCGTCGCCCCACGCTGCGGCGAGCACCCAGGCTCGCTTCAAGAACAGGTGGAGGTCGTACTCGAACGAGTACCCGATCGCCCCGTGGCACTGCAGGGCCACACGACCGGCGAGCGTCGCCGCGTCCGAGGCAGTGGCCTTCGCCATCGACACGTGCACGGCGGTGTCGGGATCACCGCTGTCGATCGACCAGGCGGCGCGGTACACGAGAGGCCGAGCGAACTCGAGGGCGAGACGCGCATCGGCGAGATGGTGCTTGACGGCCTGGAAGGATCCGATGGGGACGCCGAACTGCCTGCGCTCCGTCGCGTGCTCGACCGTCAGGTCGACCATCCGGCGCGAGAGCCCGACGAGCTGCGCTGCCGTGCCGAGCGCGCCCCGGTCGAACGCGTGCTCGAGATCGTCACCGGTCCCGACGGTCGACGCGTCGCCGGTGAGCGTCAGGCGCGCGAGGTGGCGAGCGCCGTCGACCGACTCGCAGGGCTCGAGCGTGACGTCGCCGCGTCCGGCGAGACGGATTCGCCCGTCCTCGAACAAGAGGAAGTGGTCGGCGCGATCGGCGTACGGCATGACGGTGTCGTGTTGGAAGGGCGCCGTCACGGTCTCCGTGCCGTCGAGCGCGCGCCCGGGATCGACGAGCAGGCCCATGGCGACCGCCGCGTGCTCGACCACCGGCTCCGGGAGCGCGGCGACGCCCGTCTCCTCGAGGAGGAGCACGAGGTGGGCCATGCCGAGCGCGAGGCCGCCGACGTCCTCGGACGCCATGGCCCCGAGCACCCCCATCTCGCCGAGCGCGCTCCAGGCTGCGCCCAGGCGACCGTCGTGGCCCCATGCATCGCGGACGACCGACGCCGGGCACTCCTTCGCGAGGAGGTCGCGGACCGCGTCGCGGAACGCGAGGTGGTCGTCGGTGAACGCGAATCGCACGACGGCCCTACCTGCGCGGAAGCCCGAGCACGCGCTCGGCGATGACGTTGCGTTGGATCTCGTTGGTCCCGGCGTAGATCGGCCCCGAGAGCGCGAACTCGTAGCCCTTCATCCAGCCGGTGTCGTCGCGCTCGGCGTCGGCACCGAGCAACGCGAGCGCCGTCTCGTGGATCCGCACGTCGAGCTCCGACCAGAACACCTTCGTGAGGCTGGACTCCGCGCCCATCTCCTCGCCGCCGGTCATGCGAGTCACGGTCAAGAAGGTCTGCCAGCGGTACGCGTCGGCATCGATGTAGGCGCGGACGACCTCGTCGCGGCGCCTCGGGTCGGCGTCTGCACCGCGGTCGCGCCACAGGTCGACCAGGCGCGACGCCGCTGCCATGAACCGTCCCGGGCTGCGGAGCGTGAGCCCGCGCTCGGCGCCCGTGGTGGCCATCGCGACGCTCCACCCCTGGTGGACCTCACCGAGGACGTCGCTGTCGGGAACGAACACCTCGTCGAGGAAGACCTCGGCGAACCCCTCGTCGCCGTCGAGCCGACCGAAGCCGCGCACGGTGACCCCCGGCGCGTCGAGGGGCACGAGGAAGTACGTGAGGCCGCGGTGACGCTCGGCGTCCGGGTCGGAGCGGAACAGCCCGAACAGGTGCGTGCAGAAGGCGCCGCGGGTCGTCCAGGTCTTCTGGCCCGAGAGCCGCCAGCCGCCCGCGGCCTGGTCGCGAGCGGCACGCGACTGGATGCCGGCGAGATCGCTTCCCGCGTTCGGCTCCGACCAGCCCTGGCACCACAGGTCTTCCGCGGATGCCATGCGCGGCAGGATCCGGTCCTGCTGCTCCTTCGTGCCGAACGCGAACACGGTCGGGGCCAGGAGGAAGATCCCGTTCTGCGTGACCCGCTGCGGGCCACCGGCGCGGTAGTACTCCTCCTCGAAGATCAGCCACTCCATCGCCGATGCGCCGCGTCCCCCGTACTCGTCGGGCCACGAGACGACGGCCCACCGCGCGTCGAACAGCGCCCGCTCCCACTCGAGGTGCCGCGCGAAGCCCTCGCGCGTGTCGCCCGACGGCAGGCCGCGCGGCACGTTCGCTTCGAGCCAGGTGCGGCACTCCTCGCGGAAGCGCTGCTCCGAGTCGGTGAACGTCAGGTCCACGGACCGAACGTAACCGCCCCGTCGGCTATTCGGCACGTTGAACCCCACAATGTCGTGTTCAACGTGCCCAATTCCCGAGCAGCGCAGGCTCAGTCGCCGCGGGCGGCCCTTCCGAGCGCGACCGGGTCCTCGTAGCACTCGCGCCACCACGCGATGCGCCCGTCCACGATGCCGCACACGCTCATGCCCCGCCACGTGACGGGCGCGCCGTCGGAGCGGCGCTCCACCGAGATCGTCCAGTCGGCCATCACGACGTCGCCGTCGCCGACCGCCAGGTGGTGGAACTCGAACGAGATCGGGCGCGCCCAGTCGAACGAGCGGCGCGCCATCGACTCGTACTCCGCGTGCCCGCGCACGGTGCGACCGGGCACCTCGAGCACGATGTCGTCGGCGAAGCAGCCGACGTACGCGTCCACGTCCTCGGCGAGCCAGGCCGCGCGCCGGCGGTCGAAGAGGCGTCGCGCCTCGTCGAGCGTGACCGTCACGGTCGCTCCTTCACGCTGCGTCGACCGCCGTGTACGTCGCCGAGACCAGGCCCGCTGAGCGGGGGTCGGGCTCGGTCACCGAGAACTGCATCTGGTTCATCACATAGGCGAACGCCAGCTCTCGATCCGGGTCGGCGAACGCGAGCGATCCGCCCGCGCCCGAGTGACCGAACGACCGCGGGCCCGGATCGCTGCCCAGCGTCGGCGGCAAGGAGAAGCCCAGCCCGAAGTGCAGCGGCTGCCCGATGACGACGTCGGTCCCGGTCGAGCGCGGCGCGGTCGCACGCTGGACGGTCTCGGGCGACAGGAGCCGGATGCCGTCGATCTCGCCGATGCACGCCGCGTACATGCGCGCCAGCGAGCGGGCGTCGCCGTGCCCGTTCGACGACGGCATCTGGGCGACGCGCAGGACGCGCGAGTTCCATCGATCGTCGTACGCGAACAGCTGCGACGGACCACTCATCACGCGTCCGAGCAGCGTCGACTGGTCACTGAGGAACGCGGCCGCGATCCGCTCGAGCTCGGGATCGTCGTGCACGGCCGGGTAGAGCCGCGCGACCCGGTCGTCCTCCGCTTCGGGAACACCGATCATGAAGTCGAGGCCCAAGGGGTCAGCGATCTCGGCCGCGACGTACTCGCCCGGCATCTTTCCGGTGACCCGCCGGATCAGCTCACCGACGATCCAGCCGTAGGTGCGCGCGTGGTACCCGTGCGCACTGCCCGGGTCCCAGTTGGGCTCCTGCGCCGCGATCGCGTCGATCACCGGATCCCACGCCGCGATGTCATCGAGGGTGAGATCGGAGACGTCGAGCGCCGCGAGACCGGCGCGGTGCGACAGCACCCACCCGACGAGGATCGCGCCCTTGCCCTTGGCCGCGAACTCGGGCCAGTACTCGGCGACCGGCGCATCCGGGTCGAGCAGCCCTCGCTCGATCAGCTGGTTCGCCGCGACCGCGGTCACGCCCTTGGTCGACGAGAAGACGATGACGATGGTGTCGCGCGCCCACGGGCGTGCCGTGGCGCGATCGGCGTCGCCCGCCCACACGTCGACGACCGGCGCGCCGCCGACGTGGACGCAGCAGGCTGCGCCGACGTCACCGTGCTCGGTGAAGTTCCGCAGGAAGGCCTCGGCGACGCGCTCGTACCCGGGCGCGATCGTGCCGCGGAGCTCGGGTGTGCCGTTCACGTGCCCAGCCGCTTCAGGACCAGCTCGGCCTCGTCCATGATCCGGTCGAGGAGCTCGGCCACGGTCGGGAGGTCGTCGATGAGGCCGACGACCTGACCACTCGCCATCACCCCGAGGTCGGGTCGGCCGTCCACCATGGCCGCCTTCAGCAGCATCGGCGTGTTCGCGGCCATGATCACCTGGCTCCAGGAGAGATCCTGGGACCTTCGCATCGCACGACCCTCCCGGAGCATGTCGCGCCACGAGATGCCCGAGATCCGCTTGAAGCGCATCGCGTTGCGGACCGCGCGCGGCAGGCTCGTCAGCGGGCCCGTCTCGTCGAGCCGCTCGGTGAAGTCGGTGCGCAGCACGCGATGCGGGACTCCGTCGACCTGCGTGGTGACGAGCGTGTCCGTGACGGCCTTGTCGAGATACATCTGCTTGACCGCGTCGCCGACCGCGCTGTCTCTCGTCAGCAGGAACCGCGTGCCCATCGCGATCCCGGCCGCGCCGTACGCGAGCGCGGCGACGAGGCCGCGCCCGTCGAAGAAGCCCCCCGCTGCGATCACCGGGATGTCGACCGCGTCGACCACCTGTGGCAGCAAGAGGCTCGTCGGCACGGCCCCGGTGTGGCCGCCACCCTCTCCGCCCTGCACGAGAACCGCGTCGACGCCCCATGCCGCCACCTTCTCGGCGTGACGGCGCGCGCCGATCGAGGGGATCACGACGACGCCCGAGTCCTTGAGTCGCTTGACGAGCGGTTCGCTCGGCGCCATCGCGAACGACGCCACGCGCACGTCCTCGCGAATGAGGACGTCGATCCGCGCCTCGGCATCGCGCGCGTCGGATCGCAGGTTCACCCCGAATGGCTTGTCGGTGCGCGTCTTGACGTCACGGATCGCGACGACGAGCTCGTCGTAGTCCATCGTGCTCGCGGCCATGATCCCGAGGCCGCCGGCGTTCGAAGTGGCGGCGGTGAGGTCCGGGCCGCTCACCCACCCCATGCCCGTCTGCACGATGGGGCGCTCGATGCCGCAGAGGTCGCACAACGCGGTGTGGAGCACGGCGTGCGTCACCCGCCGACCTCGGCGTCTCGCAGTCGGTGCGGGTCGAGCACCTCCTGGAGGATGCGCTGGTCGTCGTCGGTGGGAGCGCGCGTCTCCGGGACGTCGTCGGGGACAACGAGGTCGAAGCCGGTTGCCTCGCGCGCGGCGTCGATCGTGACACCGGGGTGCAGTGAGCGGACGCGCATCGAGTGGTCGGGCGTCTCGAAGTCGAACACGCCCAGGTTCGAGATCACGCATCGGATCTCGTGGTGCTCCGTGGCCGCCGGGCCGGCGGCCGCCGCTCGGTCGTAGCCCACGCCGGACACGCAGTCGACGGCTTCGACGAACACGCGCGGCGAGTGTTGCGGCACCCAGTAGCTCGTCGGGTCGTTCACGGTGTTTCCCGGCGCGCCCCGGACGCCAAGGAGCTGGGCCTTGGGCTTCTCCCAGGGTCCGATGCAGGCGATGTTCTGGTTGCCGAACCGGTCGACCTGGGTCGCGCCCATCATCACGTGCCGTCGGCCCGACCAGACGATGTCGAACATCTTGCCGAACGGCAGCCAGGCCTCGACCACCTTCTCCACGTCGGCGGGCGCGCCGACCGGGATCGGCGCCCCGAGCTGCGACGCGTCGCCGTCGGTCGTCACGAGGTCGGGCTCGAACGTCAGCGCGGCGAGGCGCGCGCCGAGTGTCGGGATCACACCGATCGGGCTCGCGAGGATCTCGCCGTCGCCGCGCCAGGCCTCGGCGCAGGCGACCACGCAGACTTCGGCGAGCGTCGTGCTCACGAGGCACCGGCCAGTGAATGCTCGGCGAGCTTCCGGTAGTCGGTCTCGGGCACGTCGACGTACTTCGCGCGAAACGCCGTCCAGGCGTCGGGCGCCTTCGCCGACGCCGCGTACTCACGCTGCAGCACCTCGTCGCGGTCGTAGTCGGGCACGCAGTGGGTGAAGTGCGCGCCCAGCGGGGCCTCCACGACCCCATCCGTGAAGATCCGGCTCACGCGGATGGACTCGAGTGGCCCCTCGTCGACGAGACGACCCGGCTCGACGACCCGTTCACACGAGACGAACGTGCGATCGGCGGCCATGGCGAAGAGATCGTCGAAGTACCAGTCGGGCCCGAGGTACTGCGCGTCGCCGCGGCTGTCGGCACGGTTCGCGTGGAGCAGCGCGACATCGAGCCTCAGCGCCGGCATGGCGACGAGCTGCTCACCGCCGTAGGGCGAGGTCACGGTCCGCAGGTCGGGGTTCACGTCGAGGATCGCAGAGCCGAGCCCGGCACGACACGGCAGGAACGAGACCCGCCAGGCGGCGGCCCGCAGGCCGAGCTGGAGCATGCCCTCGTCGAGCTCCATGGCCTCGACGGTGCCCTGCTGCCGAGCGACGCGAAAGTGCGGCTCGAGGGGGATCGAGTCGAGCGACACGAAGCCGTACACGATCCTGTGCGCCTGACCGGTCGCGCACAGCATCCCGATGTCGGGCCCGCCGTAGGCCACGACCGTGAGGTCGCGCAGATCGCTGCGCAGGATCGCCCGGACGATCGACATGGGCTTGCGGCGCGACCCCCACCCACCGATGCCGATGGTCATCCCGTCGCGCAGCTCGGCGACGACGTCGTCCTCGGTGCACCGCTTGTCAGACACGCACGCTCATGGCGCCGCGCGCCCGGCCGCTCGGACCCCGCTCTCTTCGCCGCAGGCTCCCCTGCGCGGACGTTCGCTTGTGCATGCGGGCGTGCAGGCTAATGGGCGGGGGCCTGGCGGCGTTCCCGGTGGCGGAACGCCAGGTAGGCCGCGAGCCCGGCCGGCAACGGCAGCCAGAACGAGACGAGGCGGTAGGCCAGCGTCGCGAGCACCGCGTCGGCGGGATCGACGCCCGCGACCACGAGCGTCGCCGTCAACCCGGCCTCGACGAACCCGAGGCCGCCCGGGGTGATCGGGATCATGGCGAGGACGGCGGCGGCGGAGTACGCCAGCAGCACCAACCCGGGATCGGGGTCCGTGCCCACCGCGGCGAGGCATGCGAGCAACGCGAAGTAGTCGAGGGCACGGTTGCCGACCGTCGCGAGCAGCGACTCCCACCACTTCGAGCCGAGTGCCGCGCGCACGTCGTCGCGCTCGCGCCGCAGGCGATCGGGCAAGTCGGTGAGCGGAGCGCGCGATCGCAGGACGGCGTTGCGCAGCCACTGCACGACGGCGCCGACGATCCGCACGGCCCGATCGCTCACGGCCAGGAGCACGCAGCCTCCGACGAGCACGACGAAGGCGACGAGCCCGACCCAGGCCGTCGCTCGGAGGCTGTCGGCGATGGGCTGACCGCCGAGCGTGAACAGCAGGCCGAGTGCCGGGAGCGCGGCCAGGGTCGAGAGCTGCAGGAGCGTCGACGCCGTGAGCGCGGACCCGGCGGCCGCGGCGTCGATGCCACTTGCCGCGAGCATGCGGTACTGCACCGTGGCACCGGCAGCGGCACCGGCCGGCACGACCCGACTGAGCGCGTTGCCGGCAAGCTGCGACGTCGACATCGCGAACCAGTTGTTGCTCTGGAGCGCGATCGCGAACAGCCACCAGATGCACGCGAAGCTCCCCACCTCGAGCACGATCGCGACCGTCACCCACAGCAGCTCGAGGTCGCCCAGCCGCGGCCACTCGTCGAAGAACTCCCCGAGCGTCGGCAAGAAGACGTACAGGACCCCGAGGCTCACCGCCAGCGCGATCACCCGGAGCGCGATCTGGCGCCGTCGGTGCGCGCCTCGGTCGGGCGGTCGGGTCGGCTCCGCCATCGGTTCTGGACAGTAACGGCCGGTCTCGGCGCGACCGCGTCGTCGCCGCGCCAGGCGGGCTGCTAGCGCGTCGCGATCACGCAGCTGCCGTGGCCGAAGAGTCCCTGGTTGATCGAGAGGCCGACGTTCGCGCCCTCGACCTGCCGTTCGCCGGCCTGGCCGCGCAGCTGCCAGGTCAGCTCGCACACCTGGGCGATCGCTTGCGCGGGGATCGCCTCGCCGAAGCAGGCCAACCCGCCGCTCGGGTTCACGGGGACTCGCCCACCCAAGGTCGTCGCGCCCGAATGCAGGAGCGCCTCCGCTTCTCCAGGCGCGCAGAGGCCGATGTTCTCGTACCAGTCGAGCTCGAGCGCCGTCGAGAGGTCGTACACCTCCGCGCACGAGAGGTCGCCGGGCCCGACGCCGGCCTCTTCGTAGGCCGCGTGCGCGATCGAGTCGCGAAACGATCGCTCGGTGGGCGGTGCGCCGACTGCCGAGTCGGTTGCGATGTCGGGGAGGTCGAGGGCGGTGTTGGGGTAGGCCGGCGTGACGGTCGAGATCCCGGCGATGCGCACGGCGTCCTTGGTGCCGCGCGATGCCGCGTAGTCGGCACTGGCCAGGACGACCGCAGCCGCTCCGTCGCTCGTCGCGCAGATGTCGACGAGACGCAGGGGGTCGGCGACGATCGGCGACTCCGCGATCTCGTCGGCGGTGAACTGCTTGCGGTAGCGGGCGTTCTCGTTCGACAGCCCATGGCGGCTGTTCTTGACCTTGACCGCGGCGAAGTCCTTCTCCGTCGCGCCGTACAGCTCCATGCGTCGCCGCGCGTAGAGCGCGAAGTACGTGGGGTTCGTCGCGCCGAGCACGTGGAAGCGCAGCCAGTCGGGGTCCTCGGGACGCTCACCGGGCAACGGGCCGAAGAACCCCTTCGGGGCGGTGTCGGCACCGATGGCGAGGGCGACCTCGGCTCGGCCCGATTGGATGCGAGCGCGCGCCGCTTCGATCGCGACGACACCGCTCGCGCAGGCGGCGTAGCTCGACGAGACGGGGATGCCGCTCCAGCCGAGCGCCTGGGCGAGCGTCGAGCCGGCGACGTAGCCCGGGTAGCCGTTGCGCATCGTGTTGCCGGCGGCGAGGTAGTCGACGTCGGTCCACTCGACGCCGGCGTCCGCCAACGCAGCGCGGCCGGCGAACGCGCCATACTCCGCGAAAGGCTTGCCCCACTTCCCCCACGGGTGCATGCCGACACCCAGCACGACCACCTGGTCGCTGCGCTCGCTCACGCCGGCCTCCACTTCCAGACGGTTCGCACCTCGTCGACGGTCTCGTAGAGCGGCTCGACGACGAGCGTCATCTCCGCGCCCGCCGAGAGCGAACCGACGTCGGTGCCGCGGGCGAGCTGGCCGAGCACGATCATCTGCTCGTCGACGAGCTCGACCGCCGCGACGCCGTACGGCTCGAACGGATCGCGCGCCGGGTACGGCGGCGGCGGTGCATAACGATTGTCGGTGAACGACCAGAGCGCCCCACGCGTCGAGAGCTCGACGTCGTCGAGCGCGGTGCCACCGCAGCGCGGGTTGCGACAGAACGAGTACTGCTTCGGGAAGAAGGAAGCGCCGCACACCGGGCACCTGCCGCCGAGCAGGCGCGCCGAACCGTCGGACTCCTCGCGGAAGAGACCCTCGACGACGGGCAGCCGAGGCTTGGCCATCAGCCGACGTCCGCCTCGCGCTTGTCGACGAACGCCTGGCGCAGCTCGTCGGAGTCGCCCTCGAGGTTGAGCTCGAACGTGAAGCCCTGCTCGAAGCGGTAGGAGCGCTTCACGTCGACGGGATCGATCGCGTTCAGCGACTCCTTCGCGCGCCGGGTCACGAGCGAGCTCTTCGCAGCGATCCCCTCCGCGATCTCGTGCGCGGCGTCGAGCAGCTCCGCGCGCGGCACGACCCGCTCGACGCTGCCGAACGCGAGCAGCTCCTCGGCGCCGATGGTCGATCCTGTGAGGAACATGGCTCGCATCTTCTTGAGCGGGACGAGCCGGGACAGGTGCGTCGCGGCACCGAGCGCACCGCGGTCGACCTCGGGCAGACCGAGCTGGAGGTCGTCGGCCGCCACCACCACGTCGGCGTTGCCGGCGATGCCCACACCCCCGCCGAGGCAGAACCCGTGGATCGCGGCGATCACGGGCACCTCGCAGTCGTACACCGCGGCGAACGTCTCGTAGCAGCCGCGGTTGACCTGGATCAATGACTCGTTCGTCGGATCGGCCGCCAGCTCCTTGATGTCGACGCCGACCTGGAAAGCTCGCAGCTCGGGGTTGCCCGCGACGATGACCGCGCGGACCTCGGGATCACGCCCGACCGACCGGATGGTCTCGGCGAGCTCGAACCAGCCGGCGACCGGGAGCGCATTCACCGGCGGGTTGTCGATGACCACGTGCGCGACGTGGCCGCGAACCTCACGGCGAATCATCGTGCGCGCTCTCGCTCACCCACGCCCGCAGCGTACCTGAGGGGTCGTCAGGTACCGTCGGGCCGTGCCCGACCGCGATCCGCTCGACTTCTCCGGCAAGGTCGTGCTCGTCACCGGCGGTGCCCGCGGCATCGGACGCGGAATCACCGAGACGTTCCTCCGTGCGGGCGCGGACGTCGTGGTCTGCGGGCGCACCGAGCCCGACGACCTGCCGTCTCACGGCGACCGCGCCGCGATCTTCGTCACGGCCGACGTTCGAGATGTCGATCAGGTCGACGCCCTCTTCACCGAGGTCGTCGCGCGCACCGGGCGTCTCGACGTGCTCGTCAACAATGCGGGCGGATCGCCGCCCGCCGACACCGCTACGGCATCGCCGCGATTCACGTCGGGGATCATCGCGCTCAACCTCGTGGCGCCGATCGTCTGTGCGCAGCGCGGCTACGCCATCATGAAGCACCAGCCCGAGGGCGGCGTGATCGTCAACATCTCGAGCGTCAGCGGAACGCGCGCGAACCCGGGGAGCATCGCGTACGGTGCGGCCAAGGCCGGGCTGATCAACGCGACGAAGACGTTGGGCGTCGAGTTCGCCCCCGACGTGCGCGTCGTCTGCGTGACGGTCGGGCTCGTGGCCACCGAGCAGGCCCACTTGTTCTACGGCGACGCGGAGGGCATTGCCGCGGTCTCTGCGACGGTGCCGCTCGGGCGCATGGCGGACCCGGCCGACGTCGCCGACGTCTGCCTGATGCTGGCGTCCCCGCTCGCGCGCTACGTCACCGGAGAGCAGCTCGTGGTCCACGGTGGCGGCGAACTCCCCGCCTACCGCGACGCGGCCAAGAACACCTCGGCACCCGAGCGCGTCACCGCACCCCGAGGTACTGGTACCAGCGCTGCTTCGAGCGGTCCGTGAGCTCGACGATCCCCGGGCGCATGCGCCAGCTCACGAGGACGCCCATGTCCTCGAGGAACGTCGTCAGGTCTTCCTGGGGCCGCGTCGAGAACGCGAGCCACAGCGTTGCCTGAAGCCGCGCGTCGCTCGCGTCGCGCTCGATGCGCCACCGGGCCTGCAACAGCGGACCGAGCGCGCGAAGCGCCTCTTCGCGGCCTCGGCCGGACGCCACCCGGCACACGTCGACGACGACGACGTCGCGGACCCTGCGGGCCAGGAGCCGGGGCTCGTCGCGGATCGGAATCTCGATCCCCACGGCGAAGTCCTGCGAGCGCAGCAGGCGCGCGACCGGCGCGACCATGTCGTGCAAGGCGACCTTCGCGGTCTTGGCGCTCCGACCGACCGTGCGCCAGGATGCCGCGCCCAGCGGTGCCAGCAGGTCCGCATCGCGTTCGCCCCGCTCGTGTTGCCACGCCTCGAGCACCGTGTGCGCGCGTGGTCGCACGTCGAGGCTGACCGCGCCTTGCCGCAGCTCGGGCACCCAGCGCCGGATCGTCGCTGCCGGGAGCGGGTCGACGGCGAAGAGACGCGTCCGGGTGCGATCGATGGTGACGGTGACGGAGGGGTTCTTCCCCTTCGTCGGTGCCCCGGCACGGCCCACCGCGAACACCCCGACGTCGAGCTCGGTCGTGTAGAACCACACGGTGTCACCGCTCGAGAGGTTGACGAGCGAGCCCCGCACGTCACAGACGACCTTCCCGAGCCGGCCGGCGACGACCGCGGACTGCAGCGCATCGAAGTCGTGACCGAGCGTTCGTCCCGACTTCTGCGCGAACCGCGTGTGCCGCGAGACGGGGACGAGCCAGTCACTCACCGTGCCAGTCTTGCCGCCGCGCCGCGGCCCATGGTGACAGTCACCGCGGCGAGCGAGCTCAGGCGCGCTGGCTGCTCACCGACACGACCTCGCCGGTCATGTACGACGAGTAGTCGCTGGCGAGGAACACGATCACGTTCGCGATCTCCCACGGCTCCGCCGCTCGCCCGAACGCCTCGCGGGAGGTCAGGTCTTCGAGCAGCTCGTCCGTCGTCACCTTCGCGAGGAACGGGTGCATCGCGAGGCTGGGCGCGACCGCGTTGACACGGACGTCGTGCGGCGCCGCCTCGATCGCGGCACAGCGGGTGAGCGCCATGACACCTGCCTTCGCTGCCGCATAGTGCGCTTGGCCCGCCTGCGCGCGCCACCCGAGGACCGAGGCGTTGTTCACCACGACGCCTCGCCCCTGCTCGTACATCCGGCGCAATGCCGCCCGCAGGCATCGGAACGTTCCGTTGAGGGTGACGTCGAGGACCGTGCTCCACTCGTCATCGGTCATGTCGACGAGGTCCGCGGTGCCGCCGAGACCGGCGTTGTTGACCATCACGTCGATGCATCCGTGCCGCTCGACGGTGGCGGCGAGCAGGCCCCGCACGGCGGTCTCGTCGGTCACGTCGCACACGACGGCGAGTGGCGTCGAGCGCCCGTGCGCCGCCAGCCGCTCGGCGGCTTCGCCGAGCCGGCGCTCGTGATGGTCGCTGATGACGACGGTCGCGCCCTCCTGCATCGCGCGCCGCGCGGTCGCGAACCCGATGCCGGTCCCCGCTGCGGCCGTGACCACGACGACCTTTCCGTCGAGCAGCCCGTGCCCCGTCGGCTCCTCGGGGACCCTCACCTCGGCTCCGCCTTGTCTCGCTCGCTGAGCAGCCTCATCACTTCGGCTCCGCCTCGACTCGCTCGCTCGCTGAGGAGCCTCGTGACTTGGGCTCCTCCTTGTCTCGCTCGCTCGCTGCGGCCCGGGATACCCGTGCCGCGGACGCTCGCTCCCTGAGCAGCCTCATCACTTCGGCTCCTTGGGGAGACCGAGCGCGCGCTCGCCGATGACGTTGCGCTGCACCTGGTTGGAACCCCCGTAGATCGTGTCGGCGCGCGAGTACAGGAACGCGCGCTGTGGGGGCGCGAGGTCGTCACCGGGCCCGTCACCGATCGCACCGTCCGCGCCGAGCACATCGAGACCGAGCTCGCCCAACCCCCGGTGGTACGACGCCCACGCGAGCTTCGCGACCGACGTGAGCGCGGTGATCTGGCCGCGCTCGAGCGGCGCGAGCGCGCGCAACGCGTTGTACCGGAGGATGTGCAGGCCGATCCATGCGTCTGCCAGCCGCTGCCTGACGACCGGGTCCGTCGTGCGCCCCGACTTGCGAGCAAGCTCGATGATGGAGTGCAGCTCGTTCTCGAACTCGGCCTGCTGCCCGAGCGTCGACGCGCCCCGCTCGAAGGCGAGCGTGCCCATCGCGACGCGCCACCCGTCGTCGACGGCGCCGACGACGTTCTCGGAGGGCGTGCGCGCGCCGTCGAAGAACACCTCGTTGAACTCCGACGTCCCGGTGATCTGCTGGATCGGCCGGATCTCGATGCCGTCCTGGCGCATCGGCACGAGGAGGTACGACAGCCCCTTGTGCTTGGGCGCGTCCGGATCGGTGCGGCAGAGCACGAAG
>Ga0315534_1000415_pt1 | contig 29229 bp, 32 predicted proteins | sample SalMarSW160240MG_FD_203094 | JGI IMG/M metagenome (GOLD analysis project Ga0315534, IMG submission 203094) | Salt marsh sediment microbial communities from the Plum Island Ecosystem LTER, Massachusetts, United States - Salt Marsh Sediment SW1602-40 ...
CCCAGAGGAGTCAAGTTCGATGAGAAAAACGTTGCTTTTGGCCTTGGGCGCGGTGGCACTGGCCGCCGTGGCTCTGTCCCCCACGAAGGCAAGCGCCGGGTGGGGCTGGTACGGTCCCGGAGCCGGTGTCAGCATCACGATCGGACCGCGTCCGTATTATGGCGGCTACTATCCCCCTTACGCCTACGGATACCGGCCGTACTACCGGCCTTACGCTTATTACCGGCCGTATCGCCCGTACTACCGGCCGTATTACGGCTACCCCGGCTACCGTTACGCCGGCAGGCCGTACAAGAGATATAAGAGGTACTACAAGAAAGGGTATTACCGGTACTAGGCGGCTACGCCCTTTCCACAAAACGTAACAGCAGCAGCCTGAGGCGAGTTCCGCTCGCCTCAGGTCCTGCCTTCAGGTCTTGCCGCACGTTTGCCCGCGCGGGCTCGAACGTTTGACAGAAGAAAATGATCGCGGCCCATTAGACATGCGCGTGCTCGTGCTCATCAATCCGAACGCGGCGCAGGCAGACGTCGTCTTGGACGACCTGGCGGCCTGGTTCAAGCAGAGCTGCGAGGCGAGCATCGTGCCCACGCGCTCGCGCCATCACCTCACTCAAACGATCAGCCGCGACGGTCCGCACGCCGATCGCATCGTGATTTGCGGCGGCGACGGCACGATTTCCGATGCGTTGCCGGATTTGCTTCGCCTCGGCAAGCCTTTGGCCGTGCTTCCGGTGGGGACGGCCAACGACTTCGCCAGATGTTTGGGTCTACCTCAAGACTGGGTCGCCGCCGCGGACATCGCGCTGCACGGCCGCCCGCATGAGGTCGACGTCGGGCTGGTCAACGACCGGCCGTTCCTCAATGTCGCAAGCGTCGGCGTCGCCGTTGACGTCAGCCGCGCGCAATCGGCAGACCTGAAGCGCAGCTTTCGTGTGTTGTCTTATCTAATTGGTCTTTTGCGTGTCGCGGGCCGGTCGCGTCCGTTCCGTATCGAACTCAGTATCGATGAGGACCGGAGCTGGTCGGGTTTCGTCTATCAGGTCAGCATCGCCAATGGCCGCTTCCATGGCGGGGGTTTGGCGGTGGCAGAGGATGCGGTCATCGACGATCAAACGCTGAATGTCTATTTCGTGCTTCCGGGCCGGTTTTGGCAGCTCGTTGCCTGCATCACTCATCTGAAGTTCGGGTTGATCAAGCCCGACGTGTTGCGTCAGTTGAGCGGGCGCCGGGTGACGATCCACACGCGCAAGCCTCGACCCATCAATGCCGACGGCGAGATCGGCACGGAAACGCCGGCAAAGTTTTCGCTTCTGCCAAGGGCGCTGACAGTGATGGTGCCGCAAGACCTCGCGGACGCCCCGGGTTTGACGGCACCAAGTGCGCAAGAGATTTAGGCTTGCATCGAGCTACGGCTCGCGGCGGCGTGCCTAATTTGCCAGTTCGATCTCGGTCGGGCGCCAGCTCTTGTCGAAGAAAGCAGGCAGCGGGCTGTAGAGACGGAGGATGGTGAACCAGCCCTTCTTGGCATCGGTCTGAATCCAGTTGCCGCGGGCAACGCCTTCGGGCTGCTCGGGTCCAAAATACACTGTGGTGGAGCCGTCCTCGGCGGCCTCAGCCGCGGGCGAGGGGTAGCTCTGCGATCCGGCGCGCGGATATTTCTGCGGCGTTTGCAGCATCGAGCGCGTCTGGTTGTCGTAGACCGTGAGCGACCAGAACGCTTCCGCCGGGATCCCTTTGGGCAACGTCATCTTATAGGTCTTGGCACCGTCGAAGGGCTCGCCGTTCGCATCGAGGAAGCCCATCAGATATTGCGAGCCGACGCCCGGGATCCGCATGATCATGCCCGGCGAGTCGAGCGTATAGGCGTAGTAGAACGCCGTGCGTGAATCCAGCGTCCGGGCGCCGGTCGCAGGATAGGGCTTGAACATGCCGCCGCTGAAGGCCGGCGGCGGGGTTTCAAAGAACGCGCCACCTTCGAACAGCATATTGCCCCAGTGAGAATCGGGATAATACGCCCACTCGGGGTGCGAGACGGCAAAGCGCCAATTGAGCGCGCGGCCATTGGCACTTCCGACCGCGGCGGCATCGGTGAAGATCTTTTTCATGCGCGCGTCGGGCTTGAACTCCTTGCCGTGGACGATGCCGATGGCGGCAAGCTGGCCGGCCAACTCGATGTCGTAGCTCGTGGCGGGCTCCGCCTGGACGTTCTCGTCGAGCATCTCGAAGAAGGTGTAATTGCTCGGTGGGATCGTGTTGAACGACTTGCCGCTCGCCTCGATGAATGTCGTCTCGGGGATTTCCGGTTCCCGGCCGAGCCTCACTTTTCCGGTGAGCGCCTCGGCAATACTGGTCCCATAGCTTCCTGGCGCGTAAGGATAGATCTTCAAATTCTTCTTGATGTTCTCCACCGCCGGCTTGGGATCCTTGCCGTCAACGATGAACGACCGCATCGCGTAAAGCAGCTTGTTGGTCTTGGAATGCGCGATGAAATAGCCGCCCTCCGGCAGCGGGCCGTCATAGCCCGGTCCGACTAGGAGATATTTTCCGCCGAGGCCGCGGTCGGGACCGGGGCGCCCGGCATCGATCACCCACGAGAACCACATATCATTGATGGTTCCGAGACCTTCAGGCGGCTGCTCGATCACCATCGGGCCGCTGCTGAGATCGATGACCGACATGTAATAGACCGTGTCGGCATTGGCCGTCAGGAACAGCGAATTGGAATCCATCAGCTCCGGGAAGATGACGACGTCGTTGGGCTTCGCGCCGATGCTCTCCAACCCTTTCGCGATGGCCAAGGCCGAGGCGCCGCGGAAGCTGTTGTTGTAGACGTTGAGTGCGCGGGTGAAGAGAACGGCGTCGCGCACTTTCTCGGCGGACTCCACCGTCGGCGCGCCGTCCTTGAATTCGAGCGTGCCGATGCTCGTGTTGACGCTGTCAGGCGTGGACAGCGAGTCTATGGTCTCCTGTGAAACCTGAGCGCTGGCGGCACCGGGGCTTACCATCAGCGTCAGGAACGCAATGGCCGGTATCGCCGGCAGACGTTTTGCAAAGCGATCTTTCAACACGGGCTTCACCTCTCAGCTAATCTTTGGCGCAATGCCGTAATGCCGTTGTCAATTTGCCTTGGCGACCGGCGCCGGGCCCCATTTGCCGGTCAGCGCGTCGGATTTCGGCGCGTAAAGGCGCATGGTCAAATTGAACGGACCTTTCGGCGCCGGCAGCCAGTTCGCTTCCTTGTCCTTGCCGGGACTTTCGCTCTGGATGTAGAGATCGAGCGAACCGTCGTCGTTATATTTGAACGGCATCCAGCTCGAGAGGGCGAAGCGATTGAGCGGATTGGCCACCTGGAAGCCGTCAGGGTCGTAAAGCGTGACGGACCAAAACGCGTCCACCGGAGGTAGGTCGTCCTTTTCGAAGTGGATGGTGTAATTGCTGGTGCCGTCGAGCGGCTTGCCGTCCTTGTCGCCGAGATTGAGCGGATAGACGGCGTCCTCAGGCACGTTGGCGCCGAGACCCTGCTGAGCGATGATCGCCCGCTTCAGGTAGTAATTGCCGTAGACGCCCATCGTGTCGGTATTCATCGACCAGTAATTGACGACCTCGGCAAGCTTCGGCGTCTTCCATGCCATCAGCTCTTGCGCCGCCTTCGGCGCGCTCTCGATGGCCTTCTTGACCGCGGGATCGGCGCCTTCGAAATCGAAGCTCTTGCCCGGCTCGATGCCGATCCGCTTCATCCGCTCGATGATCGGCCCATCGGTGAAATGCGGCGGATGAAGCTTGAGCAACTCCGCCGCATAGGCAAAGAACTTGCCGCCCGGCATGGTGTCGACCTGTTCCTTCGGCGGGGTTTTCATGTTGACGTCGGGATCGATCTTGGTGGGCGCCGGTTTCCAATCGTCATTTCCCATCTGCGAAAGCGGCATGAGCTTCAGGCCGTCTTGAATCTTGTGAACGGCGTCGTAATCCGCAGGTCCGTCCGTCTTGATCCGGCCGATGATCCAGACGTAAGGCGTCGACGCCTTAATCTGCGCAACGCCGTCAGGGACCGTGCCGGTCCAGCCGGGCGGCGTCACCAGAAAAGTTTGCGCGCCGGTTCCGGTGGTGCGCCAGCCGGGCGAGGAGAACACGTCGGTCCACATGTCGAGCATGGGCAACAGGTAATAGCGTCCGTCCGTGGCAGGCACCGAGACGACCATCGGCTCTTCGGTCAGATCGAGCCAGGCGCTGGAATAGAGGGTGTCGAAATTGGGACGGACCACGGTCTTCATCTCGGCCGTGGGATAGGCCGGAACGTTGACGAAAACATTCATCGGGCCTTCGAAGCCGCCCGCTTCTTTGACATTGGTGAACTGAAGCCGCGTCAAGTCCATGGTCACCAGCGGATAAAGATAAACATAGGCTTCGGCCGCGATCGCGCGCGCCTCGTCTTCGCTTACGGTTGCCGCTTTGGCCGGCGCGGCGGCGAATGCCGAAGCAAGAATGGCAAGGAAGGTCAGAGCGATCGCAAATCTCATCATGATGTGTCCTTTTGCCCAGGCCTTGAGGAGGAAGGCGGCGCATGGACGCTCTAATGAAGAGGTGCCGCCCGAGGAGAGGCGATCATTATGCTGAACGAATTGTGTTGCCCGTGTGACTTTCACCGACCCCGGTCAGAGGGTGTTCAGACCTGCGCTATGCACGCGATGCGGGCAAGCTTAAGCCGCGCCGATCCAACGCGCGGAATCAACGCGGTGTCATAGTCTTTCTTGGTAATGCGGCCTTTGCCGCTCACGCCGACACCATTGTCCGGAAATCCGGTCAGCAGCCGATCACGGATGCTTCCTTCGGCGTACATCTTCGCCGAAGCTTCAATCATGAACATGCCAACCGTATGACCTTGGGAGTAAAACGCGCCCCGGAACAAATCTACTTTCGCAGCGTTGTCCGGCGTTAACAGTCTCGACGGAGTTTCATCATGCTCAAGACTGCTCTGATGTCTCCTTTAACTTTTGCCGTTGTCACCGCCGCCGCCGTGATCGCGCTGCCGGGAGCGGCGAGCCGCGCGGCGGAAGAAACCAAATCGGATACGATCGGTCCGTGGGAGATCGAAGCGGTCTTCAAAGGCGATGGTTTCGACCGCTGCTCGATCAGTCGTTCGCTGCAGGACGATATCGTGGTGCGTTTTATTCGCACCGCCGACGATTTGAGCCTGGAGCTCGAATCGCCGAACTGGAAACTGGAGCCCGGCAAGGACTATCCGGTGAAGATGGCGGCCGGGCCGCTAAGCTTCGACAAGGATTTTGCCGCGGAGTCGAACTCCGTATCGACGACCATAAAAGACCAACGGCTCGAGCGTGCGCTGCGCAGTGCGGCCACACTGAATGTTGTCGCCGCCGGCGCCACGATCCGCGTTCCGCTCGACAAAAGCATGGTTGCGCTCAACCGGCTCAAGCAATGTGTCGATAAGAACAATAAGGCCGTCGAGACCAACCCGTTCGTGGCTCCGCCACGCGCGCCGTAGCCGCCGGCGCGGCCGTTTACTCTTGCGCGCGAATGGATTGCGAAAAAATGTTCCAGACTGCGATGAACAGGGCCGCGACGATCGGACCAACGATAAATCCGTTGAGGCCCAAGGTGGCAAGCCCGCCGAGCATGGAGGTCAGCGCGATATAGTCGGGCATGTGCGTCTCCTTGCTGACCAATCGCGGCCTCAAGATATTGTCGACCAGCCCGATCACGAAGGCGCCGAATAGGAGCAGAACCACGCCCTGCCACACCGAGCCCGTGACCAGGAGATAGATCGCGGTGGGCGCCCAGACCAGCGCCGAGCCGACCGCCGGCAGCAAGGCCAGCAAGGCCATGACCACGCCCCACAACGCCGGCGCCTTGAGCCCGAGCACCCAGAAGATGATCCCGCCAAGCGCGCCTTGCAGCGCCGCTACCGCAATATTGCCTTTGACGGTGGCGCGAATGGTGGTGGTGAATTTCTCGACCAGTGCACCCTGCCGGTCCTGACGAAGCGGGACCGCATCCTGAATGGCTTTGGCCAGGGAATTCCCGTCACGCAACAGGAAATACAGCAGGTAAAGCATGATGGTCAGACTCAAAAAGAAATCTGCCGCGCTATGACCGATACTGAGGGCCTGCGTGCCGAAGAACTGACTGCCCTTGATCACGAGATTGGTGACGCGTTCCTCGGCAGTGTTGAAATTCTTCAACCCCAAATGGTCGAGGAGATTGGTCACCCAAGCGGGCAACGCACCCTGCAGCTCTTGGAAGATGCGCCCGGGCTTGAGTTCTCCCGATTCGATCCTCGCATACAGGTCCGCAGCCTGTTCCACCAGGGCCGTTGCCGCGTAGGACAGCGGCAAAATCACCAGCGTGAGGATGATAAGCACGGTGACGATCGCGGCAAGGTTGGGACGCTCCCCCATGCCGCGCTCGATCCGCCAGTAGAGCGGTGCGAACACGATGGCGAGCACGACCGCCCACAGAATGGCGCCGAAGAACGGCCACAGGATCCAGGCAAAGACCACCGTTATGAGGATGACCAGCAAAAACAAGATGCGGTCTTCAAGCGTCTGCACGCAGAGGATCCCGTTATAAAGCGCCGAGCCTGGTCACTTTATGGTCGGCGCGTCAGACGCACACAAGGAAAAACCCGGAAGGGCGGGGGCCTTCCGGGTCAAATCTCACCTCAGGCGCGAGCCCTAACGGGCCGGCCTGAATAAACTTGAACTCAACAGACGCGATAGACGCGAACAGTTACGCAGAAGCGGCAGGCTTCGGCGCCTTCTTGACGGCCTGCTCGACCGGCTTATAGGCGTCGCGCGCCATGCTGACATAAAGCTCGCTGAGCTTGGTCGCCTCGGAGACCCAAGCCTCGTAGGCCTTCTTGGCGTAGGCCGACTGGATCTCGATGGCCTGCTCAAGCGACTTGGCGCCGAGCAGCTGCTCGAAGGCGCGGGTGGCATCCTCGAAGGACTTCTTGGTGTAGTCGGTGGTCTTGGCGGCAATCTCCTGGAAGCCCTTGTTCAGCTCGCCATAAGAGCGAAGAGCGGCATCGAAGCCCTCTTTGCCGAATTTCTGCTGCTCGTCGGCCATTTTCTGAAATGCTTCAAACATGTGGTGCTGCTCCCTTATGCGAAGGCCCGGTGGACCGGATGTTGTCTCAATTGGGGGTGACTGAGTCTCTTTATGTGCATTGCAGCAAAAATTGCAAGTATAATTTTGTGCGACGCACAAATGACAGCCGTTCCGCGCCCCGAGGTGTGCTGAAATTCAGCATGCATCCAATGACTTAGGTAAAGTTGACACAAAATGCCGCAGGTTCTGGCCGAGGCGTTCCGCGTTCCTCCGCCCACTGAAGAAAGGCGCCGGCGATTCGCCTCCACGCCTGAAGGCGCGATCGGCTATACTGAGTGGCGCAACGAATATCGGCTTGAGCGGGGATGGCTGTCCTTGGACGCGCTTTACAGGAGCGCTGCTCGTGCCGCTCAACGAGATCCCCAAATATCTCAATCCCGACATGCGCAAGCTGGTCGAGACCGCGCTTGAGGACGCCTGGCGCGAGCTGACCGGGGCTGCGCCTTCAAGCAAGACAGGAGAGGCCTTTGCAAGCGCCGACCCGGCGCGGCGGAAGATGGCAGGCACGATCGTGGCGCTGACCGCGGTGGGGGAGACCGATCCGGCCAAGCTCCGCCATTTCGCGCTCAATGCCGTCAAGGGGTTGCGCAAACGCCGCTAGGCGCGCGCTCATTTGGTCGGGAACAGCAACTGAATCTGGGCCCTGAGCAGCCAGTCCGGGCCGCCTTTCGGCGTAATGACATTGTCATAAGCTTGGACCGACATATTGACCGGCTGCGAGCCGATATTGAACACGCGCCCCAATCCGCCCCCAAGCGGGAAGGTCCATTGATCTCCTGAGTCGCGAGTCCAGTCGGCGGTGATGATCGGCGCCGAAGTCAGATACCACCCGCCTGCCATGTTGTAGTTGATGAAATACTGCAGCAGGAACTGGTTCACGTCGGGATCGGAAGAGTCGCCGGCGAACGACCAGATATTGTTGGCGAGCGCGCCGACCACCCAGTTTCCCGGCGTCCACACGATCACCCCCGAAGGACCTGCGCCCCATTTGTCTGGCCCGAGCCTGCTGTCCGTGTTGGTGGGCAAGAGAAAAGTCGGGCCGACGCCCCAGAGGAGGTTCGGGCCGGCTTGAGTGGAAAAGAAAAAGCTCGGATTGAAATTGCCTAGGCCGAAATCCTGGCCGTCGCCCGGAAACAGCGGCGGCTGATATATCACCGGCATGATCCAGCGCGTGATCAGGTTCCAGTTCTCGTTCAGCGTGATCGGGATCACCGGCTGAATGTTGAGGACGTTCTGGTCGTTGCCGAGCGTGCCGACATTGAAATTGGTGTTGTTCTGGAACGGCACCGAAATCAGATTGGCAATTGGGTTCTGTGATTGCTTGGCGAGCTCCTCTGTGCCTTGCCCCATGGCCTGATGTCCGCAGGCCAGGAATCCGGCGAGTGCTACGAGCAAAAAGCGCAGATTAGCCATGAGGCGCGTCCCCGTTTCCGCATTCCCTCATTGCGCGGACAATCCTAGCCGGTCTCGGCCGGAATGGCTGTGACATAGAGGCGACAGTCCCGGATCAAAACTGCCGGTCCGCGGCACTCCGGTCCCCTTACGATCTAGTCCGGCGCCACCACAACGACGGCCGAGCAGGCGCCCTGTCCCTCGCGGCGATAGGTGTGCGGTACGCTCGAATCGAAATAAAGCGCGTCGCCCTCGTCGAGCACCGCTTCGTCGCCCTCGATCCCGACCGCAAGCTGTCCCTTAATAATGTAGATCAGCTCCGCGCCCTCATGCTGATGCGGCGGTGCCGGCTCCGACCCTGGCGGGAACTCGGCCAAGAACGCCTCGATCTTGCGGTCGGCCACAGGGAAATCGAGGCTCTCGAACAGATAAGATGGCTGTTCGGCTTGCGGCTGGTCGGGCAGCCGTACCCGGTCCTTACGGCGGACCACGGTGAATACTGGGCGATCTTCAACGAAAAAATGCTCGAGCCCGACGCCGAACACCAAGGCGATGCGCAAGAGCGTAGGCAGCGTCGGATAAAGCGCTCCGCGCTCGATCTTCGACAACATGCCGGGCGACAGCCCGGTGTGTTCGCCGAGTTGCACGAGCCCGAGCTTCTTGGCTTGGCGCAGCGCCCGGATCTTCGCACCGATCCGGTACTGGTCGAGCCCCTCGGCAAGCGTGTCCGACAGCATTCGTGTGTCCTGTTTTCCGCCCATGCAACGTTTGTCAGTTTATTTTCATTTCATGAAAAACTAAAGGTATTCTCACGAAAATATTATTCGTACTCAAAAGTATTTTCACTATATGAAAATCAGCAACAGCCGCAAGGCTGTCGCCGACAATGAAACAGTGTGAGGAGCAAACCCATGAAGTTCGGAATTGCATTTGTATCCGCCCTGGCCGCCGTGGCGATGGCCACCGGTCTCACCTTGGGCAGCGGCGGGTCCCGCGCCGCCGAGAAAGACATCGTTGAGACCGCGCTCTCGACCGGTCAGTTCAAAACGCTTGCGACCGCTCTGACGGCGGCGGAACTGGTCGCAACGCTGAAGGGCGACGGTCCCTTCACCGTCTTCGCCCCCACCGACGAGGCCTTTGGCAAGCTCCCCGAAGGAACCGTCAACAACCTGTTGAAGCCGGAGAACAAGGATCAGTTGGTGGCGATCCTCACCTATCACGTCGTTCCCGGGAAGGTCATGGCAGCCGACGTGACCAAGCTCAAGGAAGCCAAGACGGTGAACGGGAAGATGATCGACATCGAAGTGAAGGGCGAGGACGTGATGGTGAACGGTGCCAAGGTCACGTCCGCCGATATCACCGCGTCGAACGGCGTCATTCACGTCATCGATACGGTTATCCTCCCACCCAAGAGCTAGAGTAACGGATCCGGGCCGCTTTCCCTCAAGCGGCCCGGTCCCTTTCTCGAGTTGCCCGCGCTCTTGTCGAGCCCATGTGATCGCGTCCTTCAAACGTAACCGTCAATCTGCGCTCGGTTTAGCGCTTCCTGATTCACAATCGAAAATTGACACGCTTTCTTCGGCATGGTCTGTCTTGATCGAGCCGAAGGAGCGATCCTTGAGCAACTCACCTCGATCGAGATGGCCTGGAGGTTGGAGTTGCCGGCGGGTCACGGCCATGATCGCGACGGGCGCCGTTGCGCTTTCGTGGATTTTCGTGGCGCGGTCCTCTCCGCTCGCCGAGACAGCGGCCGAGCCGCCGCCCGAGCACCTGCCGCTTCGCGAGACTCCGCCCGACGGCGTCGAGCTTGGCCATCTGCTCTACAACGACCTGAACCTCTCGGCCGAGCGCAATACAGGTTGCGTCACGTGCCACGCCCACTCCGCCGGGTTCGCCGATCCCCGCAGCGCCGCCGATCCGGTAGGGATGCCCGTGTCGCCCGGGTCGGTGTCCGGGAAGTTCGGAACCCGCAACGCCCAGATATCTGCCTATGCGACGTTCAGCCCTCCCTTCCATTGGAGTGAAGCAGATGGGTCTTATGTCGGTGGTCAGTTCTGGGATGGCCGCGCCGAATCCCTGGCGGATCAGGCCATCGGTCCGCCACTCAACCCGCTTGAGATGGCGATGCCAGACAAGAAGGCGGTCCTTGACCGTCTTGCGGAGAACCCCGTCTATCTGGAGGCCTTCCGCCGGATCTATGGCGTTGACCTGAAGTGGAACGAGATAGACTGGGTGTATCCGAAGTACGGCCTCGCGATCGCTGCTTTCGAACCGACCGACGAATTCGCCGAGTTCAACTCCAAGTACGACTACTACGTCGCCGGTCAGGTTGACCTGACCGAGCAGGAAAAGCTTGGCCTTGATCTGTTCAACGGGAAGGGCAAGTGCGCCAACTGTCACTTGAGCAAGCCGCCAGAGAACTATCCCTATGCGCTGTTTACAGACTTTACCTATGACAATCTGGGTATCCCGGTGAATCCGCGGATCGCCGAGTTGCACGGCGTGGACAAGCTCCCGCCCGACCTCGGTCTTGGCGGGCGCCCGGACATCGCCGCGAAGCACCCCGACGGGTCGCAGAACGGCAAGTTCAAGGTCCCGACGCTCCGCAACGTCGAGTTGACCGCGCCCTACGGGCATAACGGCGTCTTCGCGACGCTTAAGCAGATCGTCCACTTCTACAATACGCGCGATACACTCGGCGAGGTGGCCGACGCCGCCGACCCCGGCTTCGGCGTCACTGGCTGGCCGGCTCCTGAGGTTCCCGAGACCGTCAACAAGGCAGAGCTTGGAAATCTCGGCCTGACAGCCGAGGAGGAGGCCGCGATCGTGGCCTTCCTGGAGACGCTGACAGACGACTCGTTGGACCACGACCCTGCCGACAAGCCCGAGGCCCCCTTGCGCCGCTAGACCCGTTCGTCTCAATCCTAGGGGCGTTGCGCCGCCTAGGACTGGATTCTTGTATCAAAACCGCCGCTTTTCCCCTTCCGGAAAAGTTCCGACACAATTCTCCTCGTGCCTGCAACATTGGGAGAAACGGCAGCCAATTTTCTCATCCAATCTCCGACTCTCGCGGGGCGATTGAAGCAGGTGTGAGGGAGCTCGAGATGAAGCGAGACCAGCACGAATATGTGCCCACACGGAGGGCATGGACTCTGATTGCAGAGGTCTTGGACGTACTTGCGCTGTTGGCAGTGATCCTTGGAGGCGCCCTTTATCTCTACTTCATCGCCCCCTGAGCCCGCCACGCACATCGCTAACCGATCAATCCTGGTCTTCATCCTCCACGGTGGCTTCGGGCGGAACCGCCAAGATCTTGTCGATCCTGCGTCCGTCGAGATCGACAATCTCGAAGCGCCAGCCCTCGTAGTCGAACGTTTCTCCAGTGTCGGGAATATGCCCGAGCGCGGATAAGGCAAAGCCCGCGACGGTATGGAAATCGCCCTCGGGGCGCACCTTGAACCCGAGCCGGTCGAACGCGTCCGGCGCCGACATCATGCCGTCGATGAGCAGAGTGCCGTCGTCGCGCTCGACAATGCCGGGCTCCTCGCCCTCGAATTCGGGCAGCTCTCCGGCGATGGCTTCGAGCAGATCGGTTTGCGTCACGATCCCTTGGAGGATGCCATACTCATCGAGAATGGTGGCGAGCCTGACCGGCGCGCGTTTGAACTGCTCCAGCACCCGGAAGATCGTCATCGGTTCGGGAATGGCGATCGGCTGGCGCAGCGCCGCCATGATGTCGAGCGTCTTGCCGGCGAGCACCTGGTCGAGCAGATGTTTCTTCAGCACCATGCCGAGCGGCTCGTCGATGCTGCCTTTGCCGACCAGGAGCTGCTCGTGACCGCACTCGCGGATGATCTTGAGGGTCTCCTCCTCGGGGTCCTCGACGTCGATCCATTCGATATCGACGCGCGGCGTCATGACGTCGGTGATGCGGCGATTGCCGATCGAGAGCACGCGCTCGACCAGCTCCTGTTGGGCGGGCTGCAACAACCCCGCCTCCTGGCTAGCGGCTATCAGGAGTTTCAGCTCTTCCGGCGAATGCAACGCGTCCTCGGTGGCGCCCGGCTGGAGCCCGCATAATTTCAACAGCCAGTTGCCGAGCCCGTTCAGGGTGACGATGGCCGGCCACAGCAGCACGCGGAACAGCCAGAGCGGGCGCACCACGGCAAGCGCGGTTCGCTCGCTCCGCTGGAGCGCGAGGCTTTTCGGCATCAGTTCGCCGAGCACGATGTGGAGCGCGGTGATGATGATAAAGGCGATGGCCACGGCAATGGCGTGCGCGCCGGCCAGCGCATAGGCCCCGAGCAGTCCGGTGAGCAGCGGATGGATCAAATGAGCCAGCGCCGGCTCGCCGATCCACCCCAAGCCCAACGAGGAGATGGTGATGCCAAGCTGGCAGGCAGCCAGATTGGCATCGAGCTGCGAAATGGCGCGCTCAAGCGCCCTGGCGTTCCGCCGTTCGTCGGCGACCAATTGTGTAACGCGGCTGCGGCGCACCGCTACCATCGAGAACTCGGCGGCAACGAAGAAGCCATTGGCCGCCACCAATACGAGAACCGCTAAAATTCCCAGGATGTCGGTCAAACTGCCATCGCCCGTAGGCATGATCCTTTTCTTTCAACCTCGCTAGAAAATGTTGGGATGAGGTCCGAGCATAGACCGCCCGGGCGTCCGTGTCGCGACCCGGTTTCGGGGATGGGGGCCGCCGTCCGCCGGCGCGGCCGGTCTCGGCCCAGAGAAAAATTTTGCACCTCGGCCGGAATTTCGCCGTCGTCCGGTCGCGCATTTGCCGCCGTCGCCTTCTAGGGGTTTGCTCGGCCGGTTTCCGGCGCTTCTTATTCAGGATGTACATCCATGAAGACTCTCATTGCGTTGATTGTTGCACTCGGCGTGGCAGGTCCCTATGCCACCGCGGCCTTCGCCCAGGAATGTGACGAGGGGATGGTTTGGGACGAGGACACCGAGTCCTGCCAGCCTGCCGACTAACGGCATAATTCGTACTGAGAGCCCCGGTCTTGATCGGCCGGGGCTTTTTTGATTCTAGCCATCAGCGTAAAATCCCGGATTGCGGCCTGACGACGTAGGAGGGGGCGGCCGCGGGGGGTTCTTACGCCATGCGTCTCATCCGGACCTTGGGCTTGCCGGCGTCTTGGCTCGCCGGCGTGATGGTTGCGGGCTTTGCCCACGCCGCCGAGCCGATCGTGGTGATCGCCGCCTTTAACCTGACGGGTCCTGAGGCCGCGCTCGATCTGCCGTGTTTCCGCGGCGCGGAGCTTGCCGCCGCCGAACTCAACAAGGCGGGCGGGGTGCTCGGCCGGCCGCTCCGGCTCAGTCCCGTCGACACCGAAAGCAAGCCGGACTCGACCGCCGGAAAAATTGCCCAGGCGCTCGAGGCCCATCCGGACGCCGTGGCCGGCATCGGCTTTACCGATTCGACCCTGGCGCTCGATGCAGGGCGCGTGTTCCAGACGGCGAACCTCCCCTTCATCACGCCGGGCGCCACCGCGCCCGGTCTGCCGCAAACGGTCGGCAGCGACATGTTCCTCGCAGCCTATGGCGACGACGCCCAAGCGCACGCGATGGCGGACTATGCCTGGGACGCGTTGAAAGTCCGGCGCATCGCGCTTTGGGTCGATAAGGACCGGCTGTTCACCCGGACGGTGGCCAAGTTTTTCGATGCATCGTTCCGGAAGTTGGGCGGCAGCGTCACCGGCCAGGAGTTCGGGGCGGGCGTCACCGATTTCGGCGCGCTGATTGCCGCTTACCAAGCCGCCGATCCTAAGCCGCAAGCAATCTACGCCGCGACCATGCCGGAAACGGCGGTGCCTTTGATCGCCCAAGTACGCGCCGCCGGCATCGATGTCCCGCTGCTCTCCGCCGACGGCTGGGCCGATCAGGCTATTGTCGTGGCCTCTAAGCGCGAGCGCATCGCCGGCATCTACTTTACGACGCACCGCTTTCTCGGCGTCGACACGCCCGAGATGAAAGCGTTCGCCGCAGCCTATCGGCAGAATTACGGTTCGCCGCCGCCGAACTCCTTTGCCGCGCTCGGCTTCGACAGCGTGAACCTGCTGGCCGCCGCGATGAAACGCGCAGGCTCCGCCGCGCCCGATGCCTTGCGGACAGCCCTTGCCGGCACGCGCGGCTTCGAAGGCGTGGTCGGCACGATCGCATATGCACCGGGCAAACGCGTGCCTGACAAGCCCGTCGCGGTGGTCGAGATCGATAACGGCACCGAGACGCCGGTCTGGACATGGACGAAGTAGCCTGAGCAAGCGAGACTGTGCCGATGACGGCGACCACCGCCCAGACGAAAGCCGCCCGCGGCTCCAAGTCCTGGATTGTCGTTATGGCCGCCTGCATCGGCATGGTCGTTGTGGCTTACAACACCACCGCCGTCATGACGGTGCTGCCGGAAGTCAAAGCCAGTCTCGACCTCGACGCTCAGACGCTGCAATGGGTCATGAACATCTACATGCTGTCGGCCGCCGTCGCCATCGCCGCCATGGGACGGTTCGCCGACATCTTCGGCGCGATGCGCGTCTTCGGCATCGCGCTCGGTGCGTTCACGCTGGGCTCGCTGGCGATTGCCTTTGCCTTCGATGCAGTCATGATTCTCGCCGGCCGGGTGTTCCAGGGGCTTGGCTGCGCCGGAATCATGAGTACGTCGGTGGCTCTGGTCACCCTGGCAACGCCCGAGGACAAGCGGTCCCAGGCCTTGGGACTGTGGTCCGGCGCCATGGCCTTCGGCTTCGCCATCGGCCCGCTGATCGGCGGGGCGCTCACCGATGCGATTAGCTGGCGCGCGATCTTCATCTTGGATATCCCTCTGCTCGCCGCGGCGGTGCTGGTCGCCTTGTGGATCGAACGCCGCGGCCTCGTGCCCCTATTGATCCAGCCGCAAACCAAGATCGACTATTGGGGTATCGCCTTTCTCGTCACGGCGCTTGGCGCCTTCGTCTATGGCTTGACCAGCGGCGAGATGAACGGCTGGATTTCGGCCTGGACGCTGTCGCTGTTCGCGCTCGCGGCACTCGCCGGCGCTGCCTTCGCTTACCGGGAACGCCGCGCGGCCGATCCTCTGGTCTATGGCAGCTTTTTCCGCCACCGCAGCTACATCGCCGCCACTTTCGGCATGTTCCTCGCCGGCGCCATGCTGATCGGCGTCCTCTATTTCTTCAATCTCTTCATTCAGGCTCCTGGCGGTCTGGACTTCACCGTGTTTGAGGCCGGGCTTGCGCTTCTCCCCTTTACGCTTGCCATGGGCGCGGTCTCGGTGACGGTGCCGCGGCTTCTGCCACCGGCCGGCTTCCGCTTGGCGGCGACGATCGGCATGCTGATGCTGGCCGTGGGCTTTTGGCTGTTGCACGGCACCAACGACCAGACGCCTTATCGCGATCTGTGGTGGAAGCTGGTGATCCTAGGCACCGGCATCGGCCTTGCCTTCTCGCTGCTGCCGCGGGCCGGGCTTAAGGAACTGCCCGACGAAAACGCAGGCCAAGGGGCAGGGATCATCAACACGTTCCTATTTGTCGGGCTTTCGATCGGTATCGCCGCGGGCAGTATCGTCGCGGCGGAAATCAGGCACATTCATATCGGGCCGATCCTCGAGAAGCTGATGCCAGGCGCCTCGGATCTCAAGCCGGTGGAGATGACTCTGCTGCATGGCTCGCGAACCGAGGTGGCTCAAGCACTCAAACAGTTTCCTCCCGAAAGCGCCGGGGAGATCAAAGCGGCGATCGTGCAGGTGCTGGACGACGCCTTCGCCGGCGTCACCGAGCTCATGATGATCCTCGGTCTCGTCGGCTGTGCGCTGTGCTTCTTCCTGTTGCGGGCTCGCAATGAAAGACCCGCAGCCGATACCGCGCGCGGCGCGACCGGCCCGCCGCGTTAGGCGAACCGATCTGCCTTTAAGCGATTCATCACGAGTCGGTGAGATGTTGACCGTACGGTCAAAAACCGCCCATATTGAGTTCGGGAGGTAGCCCTATGGGACGGCCGCGAGAATTCGATATCGACAAGGCGGTCGACCGCGCCATGGAGGTGTTCTGGACCAAGGGCTATGAAGGCGCCTCGCTTCAGGACCTTCTCAAGGCGATGAAGATCGCCCGCGGCAGCCTGTACAAGGCGTTCGACGACAAGCACACGATCTATCTGGCGGCGCTCGACCGCTATGACCGCACCATGATCGTGCCTGGCGTGGCGGAGCTCAGCGATCCGGAAAGTGGCGACGGGATAGCACGCATCAAGCGCGTCTTGGAGGGCTCGCGCGACGCTGTGGCCGAGAACGATCGTCGCGGCTGCTTCATGTGCAATGCAGGCATCGACCGGGCGGTGACCGATCCCAAGGTGCGGAAAAAAGTTTTGGCGATGATGAAGCGTCTCGAATCGGGCTTCGCCACCGCACTCAAAGAGAGCCGCCTGGCGGCGAATTGGCCGGCAAAACGGCGCACCGAAACCGCGCGGCTCTTACTCGATACATATATGGGCCTAAACGTTCTCGCCCGTGCCGGTTATTCGCCGGCCGAGCTTTCCGGGATCATTAAAGTCTTTCTGCGCGATTGGAAATTGCAGGCGAAGTAACGGCCGAACGCTTGGTGCTAAGTCCGGTCCACGCGCTCACGCCAATGTGAGCTTTGCTTCGTTCCTCACTCTCACTCTTGTGATCGTCGTCAAACGCTGCGGTGTCGCCCAGCCATGGTGAATTTGCATGCTGTCCGCACCGTCACGCAGTCGTGATGGCCCGCTCGCGAATCTCTCACACAGACGTGACTCGCAGTTTAATTGACTGAGCGGTCCCTAACACCATATGCCTGGACATCGACATCGAATTGAATGCCGAACTGAACGCAAAGGAGAGAGACAATGCTGAAGACGATCCTGATCACCGCCGCTTTGACCGTTGCTGCCGTTGCTCCGGTCGCGGCCGAAGGATTCCCGAACCCTTACGTCACGCAAGGTGGCCGCTAAACGAGAAGAGGGCTTGCGCTTGCGGCCCTCACCATTCCGTCACGGAGTTGTGACCCTCGCATTTATTGACTGATCGGTTCCAAATACCATATCCCCGGACATCGAACACCGAACTGAGTACCGAACTGAAAGCAAGGAGAGAAAAAATGCTGAAGACCATCCTGATCGCCACTGCTCTGACCGTTGCTGTTGCCGCGCCGGTCGCGGCCGAAGGCTTCCCGAACCCCTATTTCTCCCAGGGCAGCCGCTAAGCGACAGCCAAACGAAGAGAGGGCGGCCCGCGAGATGCGGCCGCCCTCTCTTTATGTTCTCAGCGATGACGAACTATGGAGGCGGCCTTAGCCTCCGGCGCCTTCGACAATGATCTTCCCGACCACGCCCCGCTCCATCATGCCGCGCGGACCGAACTCATAAGTGCCGGGCCTGATGGCGACGAAAAATAGCTCGGCCTCGCCGCCATTCTCGAATTCGATCTCGTCGATCACCGCCGCTTTGATCTCGACCTCAGGCTCGCCCGCCTCGACTTTGCGGATCCAGATGTTGCGGAAGAAGGCCGGGGCGATCAGGGCATATTCATTCAGGTCAGAAGCTTTGATCTTCCAGCGGTACCCCTGGCCGGCCTTAAGCTTGTATTCCCGCGGCTCCATGCTCGCGCTGTCCTCTTTAGTGCCGAGCTGCAACGGCTTCATTCGTACAAGGTTGTGAATCGCGGGATCGAGGATTTGCAGCAGGGCTTTGCCGGCGGGTTTTGACTCGGCAGGCTTGGCCTGCTCGGCGGGCTTGGCCTTATCGTCGTCGTCGTCATCGTCGGCAAAGGCCGAGGTTGCGGCGAGGCCCAAGGCCAGGGCCAAAGCGATCGTTCTAATCATTCATGTCCTCCATGGTGGCGTTCACTGCGGTTGATCGAGCCCGCGCGATTAGACGCCACTCTTCCGCCGTTCCGATAGGCGATTGCTGGCAAAGTCGCCGGGAAATTTTGGCACGGGTAGGGAAGCGTGGCGGGTCCGGATAGAGGCTGGCACGGGCGGATGAGGGATGGAAGCCCAGTCTGCACCACGCGGTAAGGCGTTGCAATCGCGGGCAAAGATTGCCGCTTGAAGGATGTTCGAGCCTGGCGCTAGGCCGGCGGCTGATATTGCGAGACGTGCAATTCGCCGTCGTGATCGAGCTTGGAATGACGCCTGGCATGGCGCTTGCGGTAGGTTTCCAAGGGCCGCGTTGGCCTGTGCTCGTCCTCGTATTGCTGCCTCAGCTCGGCCAGTTTCGCCACGATTTCGATCCCGGTCATGGCCCTTCCTCCGCTTCTCGTGCTCCTCTTTCGAGGTTTTGACGCGGGGTAAGGCGCAAAGGTTCAAAGCCCTTTTCGCCTCGAACAGGTCCGAAATTTTGGCCGGAAGTAGTTAATTTTTATCCATTTGCCCCTCAAATTGGCCGTCCTGACGCCACGGTTTTGTGCCGGAATCGCCTTTAGGGGCGAAACGGGGAAAAATGACCCTGTTTGCTGCGACCGCCGCGCTGTTAGTGCTTTTGATCGCGTCCTACGCCACGCGAGGCATTTGGCTTGCCATGCTTTCGGTGGCGGTCACGGTGGGCCTGCTTGCCGGCGCGATCTTCCTGCTGACAATCCAGAGTCCGGGCGAGGGCCGGGCCACGCTGGCTTGGCTTGCGAGCAAGCTTCCGCTCGACCAGCAGAGCGCAAATCGGCTGGTGGCGGCCATCGAACAAGCCGCAGTCATGCCATCTCAGCCGAGGAAAGAGAGGGCGCGCGTAGAGCCGCCCGCACCCGGGCCGCAACGTGAGCCCGTGCAAGCCGCCGCTGCTCCGAGCCCGTTTGCCGCGAGAAGCGTGCCGAAGGCCGATCCCAACTCTCCGGTCGCCTGGTTTATCGACGACCCGAACGCACCGGTGACATCACCGCTCGAGCAGGGACTGGCGATCGGCGGGGTCAATGTGTCTGATCGGGACCTGAAGCAAGTGGAAGGGACGCTCAAGCCGGATGGGAGCTGGAGCGAGATTCCTCTCACGCTCAAAGTCGAGGGCCGCGCCGCCAGACCCGGAGCTGTCATCAAACGGGGAGAGCGTTTCAGCCTGATCGCGGAGTCGCCGGATGTACTGCGCGTTCCGGCGCGCGGCGCAATTCTGACCTTTCGCTATGTCTATGAAGGACAGCGCAAAGCGGCGATCCTCTATCTTAACGCAGCGACGCTCGCCCGCTTCGCCAGCCGCGATTAGCGCAAAGCTCAATCGGACTCATCCGCGTCGTGGAGGATGACATGTTCCTGCTCGTCAGGGTCCGAGCGCGCGACGATGGCGATGGCCGGCTCGTTGTCGCTCAGATTGAAAGGTTGGTGCGGCACGTCGGCGGGAATGAAAACGAAATCGCCAGCTTCGTTGATCACGCTTTCCTTCAAGCCTTCGCCGTAACGGGTCTCGACGCGGCCCTTTATCAGATAGACCGCGGACTCATAGCCCTTATGCACATGCGCCTTGGCAGATCCGCCGGGCGGGATCACCACCTTCAATAAAGAGAGACTCTTGGCGCCTGCGGTCTTGCCGGAAATGCCGGGGAAGATCGGCAGCGCCTGCTTCGACTGGGCGGCCTCGGGCACGCGTACCGTGACGACGTGCTTGCCGTCGGGCTCGCCGATGATCACGTCATCGTCCGCCTGCGCCGTGATCGCGGCGAGTGCAAGCATCGCCATACATAAGAGAACGGCCGCGCCGCCGGTTAAGCTGGGCCAAAACGGTGCGGTCTTGTCGGCGCGGTGGCGGATCATGCGGCATTCCTCTCTCTGATTAAATCGGGGCTGGTCAGCATGTGGAGTGAAACAGGCCTGCCACCGACACGGCCTGGCGAAGCTCGTTGAAGCGTTTCACCGCTTGCTCGGTTTGCAGACTCTCGGCGGCGATGCCGTGCTTGGCAAGGAGCTCCAATGTTTCGGGACAGACTTGGAGCCGCTCCCACATACCGCGCGATAGCACCACGGCCTTGGCGCCATGGGCGATCAATTCGTCGATATCGGCGGGCTGAATGCCGGGCACGTGGCGTGTTCCGGTCTCGCGCCAGTCCCATTCGCGCGCCCCGCCCGGAAAGATTTTCGCGTCCTTGAAGGGAGGATAGCCGTCGACTTCGATTCGGCCCCAGCCAAGCTGCAAAATGCGCGGGGATTTCGGCTCTGTTTGCCGCATGATTTGGACAAAACAAAAGGGGAAGCCCAGCCCATGGGCTTCCCCCCGTCAATTGCGCTTTCCCTCGTTCTTTCCGCGCGCGAATCGATCATAGGAGACGGCACGACTGGGGCAATTATCGGGCAGAGCACGAATGCGCGTACGATTTCGTTCGACCGTTGCCCGAATGTCACGCTCAAGCGCGCGCTCATTCGATGGGAGTCTGCTTTTCGCGTCTTGTGATTCTGAGACGATCAGCTTCGTCCACAGCAAGAAACTCCAAGAATCTGCGTGCGATCTGCTGAAAATGCCTGAATTAAAGGCAGTTTGCACGCTCAACCGATACCAGCCGGACCCATTCTTACCAGCCCCGCGAAAGGGCCTTGGCGGTCGGGGCCGGTTAGGGCATGCTAACCGTCCGAACGGGCGGCCGTTTTGGCGGCCGCACCAGAAACACACGGCGTCGCAGGAGGGCTAAGATGGGCAGTTTCAACCCACCGGAGCGCTACGGCAGCAAGACCCGTATCGATCTCAACCAGTCTTACCAGGTCGCGTACTGGAAAGACCGCTTCGGCGTTTCCGAGGAGGAACTCGGCGAAGCGGTTAGGGCCGCGGGCGCGCTGGCAAGAAAGGTGGAAGAGTACCTGAAATCTAAACATCCGCGTTGATGCAGACCCGGCCCCGCGAGCGCGGGGCCGGGAGCGCTGATCGAAATCAAGGCGATATCGGCGCGCAAGACCCCCAATAGAATCCAAGAAAGCAGCCTGGAGCGGGACAATTCCGCTCGGCGGGGGACCTGCAACCGCCAGTCTGCGTTGACGTAATGCCATAATTCCCGCAGATGGCACTGTGCCAGAGGCGGACCGTCACAGGAGAAATCATCCGATGCGCATGCCGGCGATTGTCCTTGCGATGATTCTTGGAGCGTTGGCGCCTTGCGCCGCTTTCGCGCAAGACCAGCAGCCCGCTCCGGGCGGCGCGGCTCAGCAGCCCGCGTCGAACGGCGATGCCCAGCAGCCCCAACTCCTCGACGCCGCTCAGCTCGACCAGCTGGTCGCGCCGATCGCGCTCTATCCCGACACGCTTCTGGCGCAAGTTCTGATGGCGTCCACTTATCCGCTCGAGATCGTACAGGCGGCGCGGTGGTTGGAGGCCAACAAGAACTTGAAGGGCGAGGCGCTCCAAGAGGCGGCGGCCAAGGAGAATTGGGACGACAGCGTCAAGGCCCTGGTGACGACACCGACCGTGATCGTCATGATGAACGAGCAACTTGATTGGACGCAATCGCTCGGCGATGCGGTGCTCGCTCAGCAGGCCGACGTCATGGATGCGATCCAGCGCCTGCGCGCCAAGGCTGAAGATAACGGCAAGCTGGCGACCACCGAGCAGCAGACGGTCACGACCACGCAACAGGAAGGCAAAGAGGTGATCGTCATCGAACCGGCGTCGCCCGAGGTGGTCTATGTGCCTTATTACGAGCCGGCCGTGGTCTATGGCACTTGGGCTTATCACTCATATCCGCCTTATTACTTTCCGCCCGCGCCCGGTTGGGTCGCTGGCGGCGCGCTCGTGAGCGGCATTGCTTGGGGCGCAGGCTTCGCCATCGGCAACGCCATCTGGAACGACTACGAGCCGTTCAACTGGGGACGCAACGATATCCGCGTCAACGTCAACAAGAACGTCAATATCAACAATATCAACGTCAACCGGAACGACCTTCAGCTGAACAGCTGGAAACACAATTCCAACCGGAACCAGATTTCCAGAAACGAATTTTCCTCGAACAAGCGGGATTTCGATTTCCGCGGCCGTGACGGCAAGCAAGTTCTGAATGTCCCCAATTCGAAGGACGGCCGTCCAGATTTCGGCGGCAAAGGTCAGGGCGGCAACCGTCCCGATTTCGGCGGCAAGGGACAGGGCGGCAAACCTGATTTCGGGAACAAAGGTCCGGGCGGCAAAGGTCCCGATCTCGGCAACAAAGGGCCAGGCGGTAAAGGTCCTGATCTCGGCAACAAAGGTCCAGGTGGCAAAGGCCCCGGCGGCAAAGGCCCCGATCTCGGCAACAAGCGGCCCGGCGGGGGAGGCGACAAGCAGGTCAATCTTCAGGACCGCAAGCCTTCCAAGCCGTCCACGCCGAGCGCAGCAAAGAGGCCTACGCCGAGCAAAGGCGGCGGCGCCTTCGACATGAGGGACGGCGGCAAGGCCAAGAACTACTCCAAGCGCGGCCAGGCCAGTCTCGGCAATCGCAGCCCCCGCAGCATGTCCGGATCGAGAGGCGGGGGAGGCGGAAAAGCGTCGTTCAAAGGCGGTGGCCGTCCCGGTGGCGGCGGTGGTGGCCGTGGCCGTGGTGGCGGCGGCGGACGTAGGCGTTAGCGGAAATGCTTCAGCAAAGTCTAAGGAATCGATCGATGCTCTCCAGTGTCACCGTGCTCCGCAAATCGATTGGCGTCATCTTTGGCCTAAGCGTTGCCATGTGCTGTGCGCCGGCTTTCGCCCAGAAACAGTTCGAGAGTCCCGAACAGGCGATCGATGCGTTGGTCGCCGCGGCAAAAGCCGGAGACAAGGCCGCCATCGTCGAGATTCTCGGGCCTGACGGCGAAGAGATTGTCAGTTCGGGCGACGAGGTGGCCGACCGCAACACGCGGGACAAATTCGTCGCGGCCTACGAGGCCAAGCACAGTCTGGCCGAGGAGAACGGCGAGACCATCGTGGTGATCGGCGAGGACGATTGGCCGCTCCCGATTCCGATTGTCGGCAAGGATAAGGCGTTTGAATTCGATACCGCGGAAGGGATCGATGAGATTCTGCGCCGCCGGATCGGCCGTAACGAAATCAAGGCCATCGAAATATCGCGCGCCTATGTCGACGCGCAGAAGGATTATTCCGAGAAAAACCCGGGCGAACATGTTTACGCGCAGCGTATCCTGAGCAGTCCCGGCGAAAAGGACGGACTCTATTGGTCGGCTGAAGAGGGCGCGAGTTCGAGCCCGCTCGGCGAGCTCATGGCGGAGGCCTCCGCCGAAGGCTACACCGCCGGCGACCAGCCGATCCCCTATCACGGCTATTACTACCGCATCCTCACCCGGCAAGGCGACGGCGCGCCCGGCGGCGCTTTCGACTACGTGGTCGACGGCAAGATGACCAAGGGCTTTGGTCTGATCGCCTTTCCCGCCACCTACGGTAATTCCGGGATCATGACCTTCATGATCAATCAGGACGGCGCGTTGTTCGAGAAGGATCTCGGCGAGGAGAGCGAGGACATCGCCGAGGAGACCGAGTCGTTTGCACCCGATCAGACCTGGGAGAAGGTCGAGAGCGAAGCGAACTAAGAAGCGAACTAACAAGACTTCCCGGGCGGACCCCCAACACAGCGGCAGGGTTAGCGGCATGAGATTGCATCCCTGGCGCGCTTGGCTTGCGGTGACGATCGGTCTTGCGCTGGTAGCTTGCGCCTCGTTGCCACGCGATCCGGTCCCTGCTCAATTCGTCGATGAGGCCGCCGTTCTGGAGGGTGCGGAAGTTCGCTTCTGGGGCGATCGCGCGCCCCCCAATATGAATGCGCTCGCTGCGGAAAAATGGGCGCAAGTTCGGGCGACCCGTCCCTATCTGTTGAAGCAGGGCAAACGGCCGACGATCAGTTTTCTCGCCATTTCCGGCGGCGGCTCCGACGGCGCGTTTGGCGCAGGACTCCTGGCCGGCTGGAGCGCAAGCGGCAAGCGTCCCGAATTCGATATCGTGACGGGTGTCTCGACCGGTGCGCTCACCGCACCGTTCGCGTTCCTGGGGCGGCGTTACGATCCGGCGCTCAAGGCCGTGTACACCACCTATTCGACCGATCAGCTGGTCTCAAAACATCCCGTGCGCGGACTGCTTGGCGGCGATTCGCTTTCGAGCAACGCGCCGCTCGCCCAAGTCATCGCCAGCTATGTCGATGAAGGCTTCATGCAGGAAGTCGCGCACGAGCATGCAAAAGGACGGCGGCTTCTGATCGGCACCACCAATCTCGACGCGCAGCGGCCGGTGATTTGGGACATGGGCAGGATCGCAAGCAGCGGCGACCCGCAGGCGCTCGCGCTGTTCCGCAATGTGCTGCTTGCCTCGGCGGCAATTCCCGGCGTGTTTCCGCCGGTCTACATCAAGGTGCAGGTCGAAGGCCAAATGGACGAGGAGATGCATGTCGACGGCGGCACCACCAATCAGGTGTTTCTGCTTCCCACCCAGGTCAAGGCGAGCACAATGACCGCCAAGCTCGGCATCAACCCGGTCAGGCGCCTCTACATCATTCGCAATGGACGCGTCTCGCCGGAGTTCAAGGTAGTCAAGGCCAATACCTTGGCGATCGCGGGGCGTTCGATCTCGACGCTGATCAAGACGCAAGGGATCGGCGATCTCTACCAAATGTACGAGTTCGCGCGCGACAACGGCATCGACTACAATCTCGCTTACATCCCCGGCGATTTCCCCGACACCAGCACCGAAGCCTTCGACAAGATTTATATGTCCAAGTTGTTCGAGCTCGGTTTCCAGCAAGGCAAAGGCGGCAAGGAGTGGAAGAAGAAACCGCCGCGGCTCGGCGGTACGCAATGACCTGGAAAACGGCCGCCATCGTGCTTGCTGTTATCCTTGTGGCCGTGCTGATTGCGTTCGGCTTTGTCATTGGCGATCTGTCGAGGCTCGGCCAGTCGCTGCTGTAAGCGGCGCGCCAAAGCACGGAAATTTGAAGTTAACCGAGGCGCCGTTCTTGCCGCGGAGCCGGTCATGCTCCTTGGCCGTGACCGTTTGTGGCTCGCCTTTGCCGCCGCCTTTTTGTAGCGTCTCTCTTGGCGCCCCGGACACGCCGCCGGCGGGCTCGAAAACGCGGCTTGAGCGAAAACTGTCATGAACGAGAAGCAAGCCCGGAATGGCGGGAAGGACCGCGGCCGGACCGGGAGAAAAAACGATCAGGACGAGACGCCGGTCCCTCAGGGCAGCGGCATGGGCCGGGCCTTCACCCGCATCGTCCTGCTTCTCCTCGCCATTGCCGCTGCGGCGGTTCTCTATCGCAATTGGGGTTTCTGGGAAGCCCGGCAGGAAGCACAGCCCGAAGCGCCGCCGCCTGCCGTCACCGTGGCCAAGCCGCTTGTCAGGGAGATGGAGGAGTGGAGCGATTTCACCGGCCAGTTCGAGCCGATGGAATCGGTCGAGGTGCGCGCGCGCGTCAGCGGCTATCTCGAATCCGTCAACTTCACCGACGGCCAGCTGGTCAAGAAGGGGGATCTTCTGTTCGTCATCGAGCCGCGCCCGTTCGAGCTTGCGCTCGAGACAGCCAAGGCGCAAGTCGCCCAGGCCGAGGCGCAGCTGCAGCTTGCGCAAGCCCAGCTCGAACGCACGGCGCAATTGCTCAAGAACGAGTTCGCCAGCAAGGAAACCTATGACGAGCGGGTATCGCAGGTTGCTATTGCCAAGGCGGCGCGCGATGCCGCCGTGGCCGAGGTCAACCAGGCTCAGCTCAATCTGGACTACACGCGCGTCACCGCCCCGGTCTCGGGCCGCACCGGCCGGCATGAAGTCAGCGTCGGCAATCTGGTCATGGGCGGGACCAGCGGCGACACGACGCTGCTCACCACCATCGTCTCGCTCGATCCGATCTGGCTCAGCTTCAATGTGAGCGAGGGCGACGGCATGACCTATAAGCGGCTTATCCAGAAAGGTGAGGTCAAGTCGGCGCGCGACAATAAGGTCGCGGTGCAAGGCCAGTTGACGGACGAGAAGACCTGGCCGCTCAAAGGCAGCATCGATTTCGTCGACAACCAATATGACCGCTCGTCGGGAACGATCCGCGTGCGGGCGGCCTTCCCCAACCCCGATCTGTTCATCACGCCGGGACAATTCGGCCGGGTGCGCGTGCCGATGTCGCCGCTGCGCCCGACCATGCTCGTGCCCGATGCCGCCGTGGTGACCGATCAATCGGTCAAGCTCCTGTTCACGGTCGACGCCGACGACATGGTGGTGCCGAAGCCGGTCGAGCTTGGCCCGGTCACCGACGACGGATTGCGCGTGATCAGGGAGGGGATCGGCCGCAATGACCGCGTCATCATCAAGGGGCTGTTGCGCGCGCGGCCCGGCGCCAAGGTTGCGCCCCAGGAGGGCGAGATCGGCGCGCCGGACAAGACAAGCGCTGTGCCGGGGACATGAACCTCTCGCACTTCTTCGTCGACCGGCCGATCTTCGCCTCGGTCGTGTCGATCATCATCACGCTGATCGGCGCCGTGGCGTATTTCAGCCTGCCGGTGTCGCAATATCCGGAGATCGCGCCGCCGTCGATCTCGGTGAACGCGACCTATCCCGGTGCGTCAGCCGATATCGTGGCCAAGACGGTGGCGACGCCGCTCGAGCAGGAGATCAACGGCGTCGACAACATGCTCTATATGACGTCGCAATCGACCGGCAACGGCAACCTGTCGCTCTCCATCACCTTCAAGCTCGGAACCAATCTCGACACGGCGCAAGTGCTGGTGCAGAACCGCGTGTCGACGGCTCTGCCGCGGCTGCCCGAGGAGGTGCGTGCGATCGGCGTCACCGTCAACAAGCAGTCGCCCGACCTGATGATGGTGATCCACTTAAGCTCGCCGGACGACTCGCGCGATCTGCTTTACATCTCCAACTACGCCACGTTGCACGTCAAGGACGTGCTGTCGCGCATCGACGGTGTCGGCAACGTCACCATTTTCGGCGCGCGCGACTATTCGATGCGCATTTGGCTCGATCCCGAGAAACTCGCGGCGCGCGGGCTGACCGCCGGCGACGTAGTCGAGGCGCTCCGAGGCCAGAACGTCCAAGTCGCGGCAGGCGTGATCAATCAGCCGCCGGTGCCGAAGCCCGGCGCTTTCCAGCTCAGCGTCGAGACCGAAGGCCGGCTGTCCACCACCGAGGCATTCGGCAATGTCATCGTTAAGTCCGAGCCCGCGGGCAGGGTGGTCCGCATTCGGGACGTCGGCCGGGTCGAGCTCGGCGCCGCCGACTACAATCGCAGCGGCTATCTCGACGAGCGGGTGGCGATTCCCATGGGTATCTTCCAGCGGCCCGGCTCGAACGCGCTCGCCACCGCCACCGAAGTGCAGAACAAGATGGCGGAGCTTGCCGAATACTTCCCGCACGGGCTCCGCTACGACATCGTCTACAATCCGACCGTCTTCATCTCGCAATCGGTCGAGGCGGTGATCACCACCATGTTCGAGGCCGTGGTCCTCGTGGTGGTGGTGATCGTTCTGTTCCTGCAGACCTGGCGCGCCTCGATCATCCCCATCGTCGCCATTCCCGTCTCGCTGATCGGAAGTATGGCGGTGTTGGCGGCGCTCGGGTTCTCGATCAACAATCTGACGCTGTTCGGTCTCGTGCTTGCCATCGGCATCGTGGTCGACGACGCCATCGTGGTGGTGGAGAACGTCGAGCGCAATATTCGCGAAGGATTGAGTCCGCGGCAGGCCGCTCACGAGACCATGGACGAAGTCGGCGGCGCGCTGATCGCCATGACGCTGGTGGTCGCGGCGGTGTTCATCCCGTCGGCCTTTATCACCGGCATCACCGGGCAGTTCTTCCGTCAATTCGCGGTGACGATCACCACGGCGACGCTGATCTCGTTGCTGGTGTCGCTCACCTTGAGTCCGGCGCTCTGTGCGCTGCTGTTCAAGCCGCACGAGGCGGCGCCGGAAAAGCAGAGTATCTTGTTCCGGCCGCTCAGGGCGTTCTTCAACGGCTTCAACCGCGCGTTCGAATGGACCTCGTTCCGCTACGGCATGCTCACCGGCCGGCTCGTTCGCATCTCTTTGCTGATGCTCATCGTCTATGCCGGACTGATCGGACTCACGGCCTATCAGTTCGTCCAGGCGCCGACCGGCTTCATCCCCCGACAGGACCAGGGCTATCTGATCAATATCATCCAGCTTCCGCCCGGCGCTTCGCTCGCGCGCACCGACGAAGTCGCGCGCAAGGTGACGAAGATCGTGCTCGACACGCCGGGCATTGCTCATGCCGTGCCGATCGTCGGCCTAGACGGCGCCAGCTTCACCACCGCGCCCAACGCCGCGGTGGTGTTCACCCCGCTCGATGGTTTCAAGGAGCGCGCCGAAAAGGGGCAGAGCGCCGAAGCTCTGCTGGTCGCGCTCAACACGAAATACGCGGCGATCCAAGAGGCTTTCGTGGTCGGCATCTCGCCGCCGCCGGTGCGGGGTATCGGCACCACCGGCGGCTTCAAGATGCAGGTGCAGGATATTCGCGGCGGCGATCTTGAGCAGCTCGAAGAGGTGGCGCAGTCGATCGTGGCCGGTGCCACCAAGATCGAGGGCATCGGCAATGTGTTCACCACCTTCAACACCCATACCCCAAAAGTCTATGCCGACATCGACCGCGTCCGCGCCGAGATGCTGGGCGTCGATCCGAACGACGTGTTCCAGACGCTGGAGGTTTATGTCGGGTCGACCTATGTGAACGATTTCAATTTCCTCGGCCGCACCTACCGGGTCACCGCCCAGGCCGACGGCGATTTCCGCCAGGACCTTCACACCATCGGGCAATTGAAGACGCGCAATGCCA
>Ga0315534_1000418_pt1 | contig 29172 bp, 30 predicted proteins | sample SalMarSW160240MG_FD_203094 | JGI IMG/M metagenome (GOLD analysis project Ga0315534, IMG submission 203094) | Salt marsh sediment microbial communities from the Plum Island Ecosystem LTER, Massachusetts, United States - Salt Marsh Sediment SW1602-40 ...
AGATATTACTGGCTGATCAAATTCCATGGACTCAAATGCTATTGGATGATCTTTGTCACAAAGAGTATCGCCAGTGGAAGTCTCTTTTAAACCCATAACTGCAATGATATCACCACTTACTGCCTGATCTATCCTTTCTCTCTTGTTTGCATGCATCCGCATGATCCTCGCTACCCGTTCTATAATATTTCTTGTAGTATTATAGATTGTAGAGCCTTGTCTCATTACTCCAGAGTAGATCCTGAGATATGTCATTTTTCTTCCCTGATCCATTGCAACCTTAAAGGCCAGAGAAGAAAAAGATTCTTTTACTGTCGCAGACCTCGTTTCTTTTTCTTTTGTCTTTGGATTAATCCCTTTCATTGGTGGGACATCAAGAGGGGAAGGAAGAAATCCAACGATTCCATCTAAAAGAGGCTGTATCCCTTTATTTCTCAATGCAGCTCCACAGTAAATGGGAACGAGTGTGAGATTTATGGTAGCCTGTCTAATGGCCCTTCGAATTGACTGAATATCGATTTCTTCCTCAGATAGATATCTCTCCATTATATCATCATCGCTATCGGCTAATAGCTCGATCATTTTTTCCCGATGTCTGCGGGCCTCTTCTGAGTAGTCTTCAGGGATATTTATTTCCTGGAAGGAGATACCAAAATCATCCTCGTCCCATTCAATTGCCTTCATCGTCACGATATCGATCACACCCTTAAAATCTTCTTCCAGCCCCCATGGGATCTGAAGGATCAATGGAACAGCGCCAAGTCGTTCCCTCATCATGCTTACAGCACCGTCAAAATTTGCACCGAGCCTATCAAGCTTATTGATAAAGGCAATTTTGGGAACTCCATATCTATCTGCTTGATGCCATACTGTTTCTGACTGGGGCTCTACACCACCTACTGCGCAAAATACTCCAATCGCTCCATCCAAAATCCTTAAGGATCTCTCAACCTCAATGGTAAAATCCACATGCCCTGGTGTGTCTATGATGTTTATCGTGTGATCAAGCCATTTGCACGTAGTAACAGCAGATGTTATTGTTATTCCCCTTTCCTGTTCCTCAGGCATCCAGTCCATGATAGCCTCACCATCATGAACCTCTCCCATTTTATGCGATCTTCCAGTATAGAAGAGCATTCTCTCTGTTATGGTAGTCTTCCCGGCATCTATATGGGCTATGATACCGATGTTGCGTATTTTCTTAAGTTGCTGCATTGACATAGGGAATAAATCTAAGTTATCTATTAATTACTGTCAAGTGAGTAGAGAAATGATGGAGAGAAATTAATGATTACAGGCTCAAATCAAACCTTGATTGAGGCATACAATCTCCTTTTTTCTTTCTTTGGCCCACAGAACTGGTGGCCAGCAGAGACAGAGCTTGAAATGATGGTTGGTGCTATTTTAACACAAAATACCAACTGGAATAATGTGGAAAAGGCAATCCTGAATCTGAAAGAAAAATCTCTATTGTCAATACAAAAACTCAGTCAAATACCTGCATCTGCATTAGCTGAATACATCAGGCCTGCCGGCTATTATAACCTTAAGGCCAAGCGTCTGAAAAATCTAATTAATTTTATTGTTGATAGATACAATGGTAATATAAATAATCTTTTCTCTCTTGATACCGACACTATCAGGGAGGAGCTTTTGACGGTAAAGGGTATTGGATTAGAAACAGCAGACAGCATTGTCTTATATGGGGCTGGAAGGCCTATTTTTGTCGTCGACACTTATACCCACAGAATAGTAACACGGCATGGTCTTATTGAAGAAGAAGCAGGGTACCATGATTTACAATCGTTTTTTATGGATAATCTTACTCATGATGCCGAACTCTTTAAAGAATTTCATGCATTGATTGTAAAGACAGGAAAAAATTTTTGTAAAAGAGACCCGCTCTGCCCTGAATGCCCTCTCAATCAGTTAAATAAAGAAGCATCCATGAATTTCAGATATAAAGAGCTATAAACGTAGAATTCAGTCATGGACTTTTGGAGTGATGGAGTAATGGAGTGATGTACTATGAGAAAGAATAAGAACCGGGGTTATCAAAAACTCAGGGTTTGGAATGATACTATTGATTATTATGTGAAGACATTCAATGTATTTCGTGGATTTTCCTTTGAATTGAAGCGAGTGGCCTCACAGGCTATAGCTTCAGCCGATTCTGTGCATAGAAACATTTCTGAGGGGTATATTGCAGGCGCTCGATACACGAATATCTCAACTTTCTCAACATCGCGCTTGGCTCATTGGGTGAATCGGTTTCAGGAATACAAGCCTATAGGAAATCGAAACAAATAACAGAGGAAGAATTTCAAGAATTGGATGGATTGGCTTACAAACTGGAAAATGAATTGCTAAGGTTGGTAGAAAGCCTGGAGCAGAAAAGGGACAGGGGAGAGTGGACTGATCATCTAATGGTAAAAGAAAGCAATGCGACATATGGCAGTGAATAATCCACTACTCCAATACTCCATTACTCCATTTGACTACAATGGATGAAAAGATTGAGGCTCAGACATGAGTAAGGCAATATTTTTAGGTGAAGAATATGATTAAAACATATCTTAAGGCATTGCGGCTTCCATTTCTGGCAGGTTCAGTAATGCCATTAATTACTGCTGCTGCCTTTACATTTAACAGGGGCGTATTTTCCCTTCTTCCGTTAGTAATTGCACTTATCGGTGTCGCAGCACTCCACCTCGGTTCAAATCTCATTAATGACTACTATGATTCGAAAGGGAGTGACCCTATTAATATAAGGTTTACCCCATTTAGCGGTGGAAGCAGGGTAATCCAGGAAAACGAGCTACAAGCCACTACCATCCTTGCCTTATCTATAGTATTTTTTTCCATTGGTATAGCATGTGGGCTCTGGTTTACCTTATGGGGTAGACCCTATGTTCTGTTGATTGGGCTTTTCGGTCTTTTAGCTGGTTGGTCATACTCGAGCCCACCTTTGAGCCTCATGTCTCATGGCGTAGGTGAGGTCTTGATCTTTTTTGCCTTCGGCCCTTTTATCACCTTGGGTACCTATTATGTTATAACAAATAACCTTTCTTTGCCTGCTTTCTTGCTTGGCATCCCTCACGGATTCCTTATAATGGCCGTTATCTGGATAAATCAGTTTCCGGACTATCAGGCGGACAAAAAAGCCAATAAAAAAAATTTGGTTGTAAGACTAGGCCTTAGCAAGGCGCGTTATGTATATAGCCTGATGATGCTCCTTCCTTTTTTGTTCATAATTCTTCTTATCTATTTAATAGATCTTCCTTTTCTTGTAATATTATCATTAGGAGCCTTTCTCTTGGCCAGCAAGGCAACCAAAATACTATGGAGGCGATGCCTTTCCTTTCAAGACATAATTCCAGCGCAGGCACTGACTATTCACACACTCATTTTTATGGGCGTTCTTATCTCAGGCTCACTTTTCATAAGCAGAATTATCGGTGCATAATATGTCGAAAAGGGGATTAATCTTTACATTAGCGCTATTAATTATTATCCTTTTTTCATTCATTGCCCTTTACTTTGGGTATTTTTTAATAAGCCCGGCAGGCATTGATAAAAAAGAGACGATCTTCATTGTGAAAAAAGGGAGTGGACTCAGGACAGTTGCAAATGACCTTCAAAGAAAACGGCTTATCAAAAGCAAAGACTTATTTATTCTCTGTGCTATCCTGAAAGGAGGAACAAAAGATATAAAGGCAGGCGAATACAGCCTAAGCCAATCTATGTCGCCGGTAACAATATTTAATATTCTGTCAACCGGTGCAATCAAGACCTACACGGTAACAATACCTGAAGGACTGACCGCTCAACAAATAGCTGATTTATTAGCGACAAAAAACCTGGTTAACATACGGGAATTTATTTCCTTAGTTATGGATAAAACCCTTACAGCTTCCTATCATATTGATGGAACAAGCTTAGAGGGGTATCTTTTTCCCGACACCTATATGATAAGTAGGGATACCGACGCACAGGAATTAATTAACCTTATGATTACACGCTTTCAAAAAATCTTTACTGCCCTGGCAAAAGATCGGGAATCTACCACAGGCAGTCTACTGCCGGCAAAGGATATCGTCACTCTTGCCTCCATAGTTGAAAAAGAAGGTGGCCGTGCCGAGGAAAAACCAATCATTGCATCAGTTTTTCTTAACCGACTTAAAAAGAGAATGAGACTTGAAAGTGATCCAACAGTTATCTATGGGCTTAAAAATTTTAACGGAAATCTGAAAAAAAAGGATCTTCGCGCCCCCGGTCCATACAATACATATCTTAATTACGGGCTCCCTCCTGGTCCTATCGCCAATCCTGGAAGAGAGTCCTTAATGGCAGTAATAAAACCCGCAAAGACTAATTACCTTTACTTTGTGGCTAAAAATGATGGGAGTCATCATTTCTCAGCTTCCTTTTCAGAACATAATAAGGCGGTTTACCGGTATCAAAAGAGGCGCCGTTCTATATCGAGCAACAATAATAAAAAATAATCTTTAAGAAAGGGAGGATAAAATGGAACACACTTCTAAAAAAGCATTAACAATCATTTCTCTACTCGTTTTTTTTACCATCTTTCTTGTCTCAGGATGTTCAGAGGCAGTCAAAATCCTTGATCAGGGAATAAAGGGGCCGCAAATTATCGTTAATCCCGGTACCATTCGCCTGGGTGTGGCGAAAATGAAGGGTACAAAGATTGTCTTCAGCGGTTCGGGTTTCCAGCCAGGTGATAGTGTATTCATAAAACTCCTAAGCGTCCCAGTTAATGGAAAAAAAGCTGATTTATCAGTAGCAGCTGCTGATGTAGGAAAAAATGGAACCTTTAATGCTGAGGTAGGTATATTGACCAAGATTTCTGATTTCTTAAGGGCCAAACTTGGCTCAAATGAAAAGATGGAAAACATCATAATTGTAACAAAACCACCAATGCCTGCCGGTGCATACACTGCTCGTGCAGTGAGCATGCTTTCAGATAAAAAAGCTGAATGTACTCTGAACGTAAAAGGTCCTTCAATGATAGATAGATTAAAAGACTGGCTCGGTGTTAAGCTCGGAAAAATTGTTAAAAAATAGAGATGCTTTTATTTCTTAACATCATAATAGGCTTTCAATATATTCCTTGCTATCTGGTATACTGTATACACAAATGATTGTTCCTAAAAAAGGAGGCGAGAAATATAGGTAAGTTACTCTTTGAATGAGGCTATTCATCATACCCTGGGGTAAAAAAATCCTCAACTGCTCAAGTCTGTTTATATAGGCGCCCTCACGGTCCCGAAAAAACTGCTTAAGACAGGGTTTTATAGCGTTCAAATTTCAGTTATTGTCGGCTATCTACTTTATTATTTCTTATCCATCTATGTAAATGGGCAAGCTTTTGTGTGAAGACTGCAATGAAATAGGCTTTACCTGTCCAGAGTACACTATTTCTATTCCACTTGAATTGGTAACATTTTAAAGAGGAAAAAATGAAGGTAAATAAGCTAGATCACATATGCATTGCGGTAAAAAATCTGGATGAAGCTCGAAAGATTTGGGAGCCCATCCTGGGAAAGCCAGAACCTGATTATACGTATGTGGATGAGTTAGAAAAGATCAGGGTGGCGCGATATTTGTTGGGAGAAGTAGGCTTTGAGTTAATGGAATCAACTACTCCCGATGGAGATGTTGCCAAGTTTATCAAGAAACGAGGCGAGGGTGTAATGGTCATTAGCTTAAATGTGGACAACACCCGAGAGGCCATGGATGAGTTGAAAGCCAAGGATTATCCATTTATTGGAGGGGCCAGGCCCTTTCGGGATTGTGAATTCGCCTTTGTTCATCCAAAGGCAGTAAATGGCGTTCTCCTTGAATTGATCGATGACAAATGGGATGAGTTAAAGAAGTAGTTTGGCTAGTTGTGTATATTTATTCACCTTAGTCAGTGATTTACTCCACCTGCGCTCTGATCTCTTGAATGAACCTATACCCAGCTTCGATGTTAGTGATCACCCGAATTTCCATTCCTTCAAAAGCGCTTAAATCAGCACATGCAGTTCTGCACCCTTCCACCGCTAAAATAAGCCCAACACCTTCACTTTCGGGTGAAACAAACGCTATCTTGCCTTGTAAGCTTTCCTCTATATGCCGTACCAGGGCAACTCGATCATATTCAGGATTGCAGCCACCACAGTATTTAAGGCCTACTCTCATCCCTTCACCCATATTACTCCTCAATGCCACAGAGTTTTTTTGCTGCTCTCTGTTTCTCCTGCATATTAATACGGCGGGAAATCATAATCCTTTGTGCCTGAGGGGAACCTGCACCATGCATGGATTCTGTCAAATAATTTGTGGCTGCAGTCCCTAGTGTTAGGTTTTCAATCAACCGCAGGATGTGCATACGATTTTCAGTAGGAATATCGTGATGTGCCTCGAAGTACTTTTTGAGCCATTTAGCGGTTTCAGGTGACTGCAAATCTTTTTCAGATGGCAGGGTAACCATCAAACCTCCTGCAATATCCTGTGCAATCCTTGAAATCTCAAAAGGAAAACGGGTGACATTGTGTTTGTGTACATTTGCAAGCAGAATATTGACACAGTACGTCCCGCTGGGCTCCTTGTGCCCTTCAGATGCACACGCAATACAACCGCAATAGAGCGTCTCGTTAAGGTGATTCATCTCAACAATCTTGTCTCTAATATGCGATGCCTTCTCAACACCATTATACTCGGCAGCGGTCTGGGCAGCACCTATGATAACATCTCCCACCCCTACCTTGCATGCATAACTCTGCCGGTGATACGCAGCAAACTGCTCCACTAATTGTCGTGAAAATTCATACTCCTTAAACATAAAAACGCGATCCCAGGGCACAAACACATTATCAAAAACAACCAATGCCTCATGCCCTCCAAACAGGAGATTCCCCTGATCCATCGTCCCGCCCTCGAGTTTCCTGGTATCACAGGACTGGCGCCCCATTATATAGGTAATTCCCTCGGCGTCACTGGGAAGGGCAAATGAGATGGCGTAATCTTTATCTTCTTGTCTCATTGCAAGAGTAGGCATGATTATGATTTCATGTGAATTAACAGCGCCTGTCTGATGTGCCTTGGCTCCTCTCACAATAATTCCATCTTTTCTTTCTTCTACCACATGCATGAATTGATCAGGATCAGGCTGTTTATGAGGAGGCAGGCTTCTATCACCCTTCGGGTCTGTCATGGCGCCGTCAACAGTAAAATCGTTCTCCTGAACGTATTCAAGGTACTTCACAAACCGTTTGTAGTATTTGGTGCCGTGTTTTGCATCAATATCAAAAGTGACAATGGAGAGCGCATTCAAGGCATCCATTCCCACACACCGCTGAAAACAGCATCCTGTTTCGCGACCCAGCAGTCTTCCCATCTTGCTTTTCTTCACTAAATCCTCAATACTTTGGTGAATGTGTGTAAACCGGTTAATTCTGTTACCGGTAATATGTGAGGTGGCTGTCATGATATCTTCATGCTCCGGGCGGTAGGCCAGCTCATACGTCTTGGCAACCGCGTTCATGGATGGCCGAATGATAGGGTCATCAACCACGTTGCCTATTCGCTTACCAAACATATAGACCACTAAATTCAAGCGCCTCAGGCTTTCCTCATATTGTTCTGCGGTCATCATAGTCATTGACAATCTCCTTTTCTACACGTTCTTTTTTTACTCCCTCCGCTTCTCTTCTTTCCCTGCAGGGCACACCATCTCACAGCGCCGGCAGTATTTTACTAATTTTCCCGTTTCATCCTGCCCTTCAACCACTATTTTTTCGCCCTTTTTATCATCACGTTCCATCTGCACATTGCAAAGCTGCCTGCTATATACCCCTGTCCTTGCAGGAAGCAGGGGAAGTCCATATTTCTTTTCAGAATAAATGTTTCTTTCAAAGGCTTTCTGCGGGCAAACCCTTTGACACGGCATGTCGCACTCTTCGCAGGGATCAAAATCAAGAGGGCCAGTACCGTGCAGCACGACATCCGTGAGCATAGCTCGAAGACGGACCCGAGGCCCATATTCCGGGGACACCAGCATGTTATTTTTCCCGATACACCCCAGGCCTGCCATAACCGCAGCATCTTTGATAAAAATCCCTCCATGCTCGATATGATACGGGAGCTGAGTGGTCGTTATTCCTTTTTCTTCTTCCATCCATTTTGAGAATTTGGAATTGATAGACATGAGAATTCGATTTCCCTGCGTGCCTCCGGTATATCCATCCCTCCACCAGTCTAATTCCGGCTCTTCTTTCGGGTGCACCACAGCAATGACTATTATTGATTTAGCATTTTCAGGCCATACAACTTTCCATGGATGCGTTTCCCCCCTTCTAATATTCCCGACGGTTTTATATTCATCAAGTTTTCCATAGATAAGATGAGACGGTGAATTTTTTACTTCTTCCACATTCGCAACTCCAGCCAGAGATGCTCCGAATTCCTTTGCTTTTTTTATGATGTGTAATGTAATGTCTGACTGAATTTCAGGTTTCATGGGCTTTTTCCATTCTAATGGTGCGCTTTAATCTTCTAAAAAAGCGCTGATGAGCAGTACTTTCATATCTTTAATATAAACAATAATTGCATAACATATAAACAAAATAATTACCCGTAAACCATCTTCGTATTCCATCTTTCATCAAATATAATTTACTCAAAGAAGAAAAAGGCTAAGATGCTGTGAATTAAGGAGAAGGATAGCACTCAATAAAAGTGAGAATATGAAAAGGATATCACAACAGATTGGAAAGTTGGCGGATTTTAAATATGGCAAATAAAACAGATCCGGATAACACAGCGGATATCGATATGTTTAACATCTGTTATTTGATTTCAATGCCTGGCATTCAACATCAATGCTCAGCAACTGGTAATCTTATGCGCCTTTACTTAACGTCTTTAACTCATTTTAAATCAGAATAAGTCTTTGGGAAATAAATATTTTAGCGCTCCTAACATTTGTATTTATTAATACAATTAATTTGTATAAATAAATACAATTTAATCTTGACAAATTCATTAAAAAATTGTTATTTTGTTTAAAAAAATTATCCCGCTTATGGTAACAGCTCACAAATATAGAATTACAGGCAGAGAATTGATACAGACAATTGACAATTGGGAGCGTTTAATAAATTTTAACGTTAACCTGATTGGCTGTGGTGGAACTGCCCTAACATTACTTAAAATAAAAGATTCTACCAAAGATATAGACTTTATTGTTCCTCTCAGCAAAGAGTATGAAAGGCTGATGAAGTTCCTGCGGTCACTCGGTTATGAAGAAAGGGCGTCTGGCTTAGCACACCCGGACGACCCTAATTTTTTGTATCAGTTTTGGGTTGGGAACCGGGTTTTTACAACCGACCTTCTCGATTCTCCATTAAAACCTGGCAAAAATATACCCATTAAGAAATGAGGGCATATCTATTTAGGTGCTCTCAATATTCAGGATATTATTATCACCAAGATGTTTCGAGGAATACAGGTTGATGTTGATGACTGCGTAGCTGCCTTTGCCGCATCAAAAATAGACCCGGAGGAATTGTTGAAAAGATATGCTGAGGCTGCGAAGTATGATCTGAATCCAGAGAAAATGATTAAGAATTTCATTGTATTTACAGAAGCCCTTGTGGAAAAGGGCTTAGTAACCTATAGCTTTCGTAAAAAAATAATAGCATACAAATGAACAAAGATGAACTGATCACAGTACTGGGAGAACTGGGATACCGACTCTTTACACCAGAAAAGGAGAGGCTTAGAAGTAAGAAGGTTTTGGATGTTCTCGACGAGTTATCGGCCTCCGAGGATTCCAGGCTAATTGAAGCATTCCCTATCGTTTTGGCGACCTGCGCTCATCGCGGCATCAAGTTGAATATCCGTGGGCTGCTTTCCAGATATAACCAAGAAAATCAAAGAAAGGCAAATCTGGAAAAGCTGATCATGGCGAGTTCGGATCTATTAGCCCAGGAGGGACTGGATAAACCAGAGGGACTCGATGGCACTGTGGAACCACTTAGAGTGAAATATGGTGATCTACTGAAAGAGGAATTACTGGACCTGAGTAAGCACAGATCCATATCAATAGAACGTTTGAGAAATGCCCTCAGAAGATATACGATAGATCTTGGAAGGTCGGAGTCTTTTCGTGAAAGGGATAGGCAGAAGCAGTTTCGATCATTTCAGGTGGACCTTCACCTCAGCACTTTATTTCCACCAAAACAAAAGGAGCTCATTTTAAAAAAGCTCAAAGGAGATCCATTGACAAAGACAGAGCAGGAGTATTACTCGCGTGTAGTAAAGAAGAAGCTTGTAGGTCTGGCCAATGGCGAACTAAGAAAGATAGCCTTGGCGCTAACCAAAAGATAGAATCGATAAAAGATCTGTATCAATACCCAGTCTGATAATAGTGCCTTTAAACCTCATCCCTTCTTCCCGTTTCATACAATTTACACTTCCTTTTCCCCTTATTTCCATACCCCTCCTGTATACAATATTTTAATCATATATACACAAAATAATTACCCATGAATGTGTGTACATATTTCATCTTTCCTCAAACAGAGTTCATCGAAAAGAGGATCAGACTAAATTGTGGTGAATTAGGCAGAAGCGTAGTGATCAATAAAGGTAAGTATATGAAAATGATATCACAACATCTTGGGAGGTTCATGGATTTCAGATTTATGACGTATATATCACTAGGCTAGAAAATTGATTGCATAATTGAATGACTCAAGAGATTAGTAAAAAAGCCGAATCGTTCACTGTGGATGACAGATGATATTAAAGACCTAAAGGCTTGGGATTAATCTTCCTGTTTCCATTCGAAGCGAGTTCGTAACCTGTTACGCCAAGATCTGTCCATGTATTTATCATTAGGGGATTTAACGTTAAAAAGCTGATCCAGCCCAAAAAAGGTCACCTGAATGCTTAATGGATTACTCACTCAATGAGGGTGTTCGAAAAAGAGGTTGAGTATGTCTTTACTTCAAATTGATAATATGACGCATTACTTCGGTGGTTTGCGGGCGGTGCATAATTATGATTTGGCGATCAAACCCGGCCAGATCCGGGGCTTGATCGGGCCCAATGGTGCGGGCAAAACTACCATCTTTAACCTTATAACCGGTTTATACCGCCCCACCGAAGGCAAAATATACCTCGAAGACAATAAATTAAATGGGCGTTCACCTCACGAGATTGCGTCTCTGGGAATTGGCCGCACGTTTCAAAACATGCTGTTGTGGCGGCACATGACGGTACTCGAGCATGTAAAGATGGCGCGCTATTCCAGGCTCACCTACGGCTTGGTCGGCGCGTTTTTCGGCACACCACGACGGCAACGAGAAGAAGCGGAAAGTGAAGAGAAAGCCTATCAACTTCTAAAGATGATGAGTGTCGACCAGTTTGCGGATCTCATCGTTCTCAATTTACCATACGGTGCTCAGCGAAGGGTGGAAATGGCTCGGGCCCTAGCCATGGAGCCCAAAGTTTTATTTTTGGATGAACCCACCGCAGGCATGAATCCGGAAGAGCTGGTTCAGATGATGGAAATCATCCGCAATGTCCATAATGATTTCGGATTGGCGATTTTTATCATCGAGCACCGCATGAAAGTCGTCATGGAACTGTGTGAGCAAATTCAAACCCTTGTGTTTGGCGAAGTAATTGCGGAAGGTACGCCGAAAGAGATTCAAAACAACCCCAAAGTGATCGATGCCTATCTCGGTAAGGAGGTCGTAGAGTAATGCTGCTGGCGGTTGAAAATTTACATGTATCGTACGGAAATATTAAAGCCTTGCATGGATTGAACTTTCAAATAGCTGAGGGAGAAATTGTCTGTATCATCGGCGCCAATGGCGCCGGTAAGAGTACCACCCTGAAAGCCATCTCCCGTCTGATTCCGGTTGAGGATGGGACCAAAATGACCTTCCAGGGCAACGACATGTTACAATATCCTGCCGATAAAGTCGTCAGCATACTGGGGATTTCCCATGTGCCCGAGGGCAGGCGCCTGTTTGACAACCTGACGGTTACCGAAAACCTCAAATTAGCCACCTTTGCCCGCAAGGATAAGGATCAAATACCCAAAGACGCTCAACGGGTATTTTCAATTTTTCCTCGATTGGATGAACGTCAAACCCAGAAAGCCGGTACCTTAAGCGGCGGTGAGCAACAGATGTTAGCAGTGGGTCGGGCTTATATGAGCGGGCGCAAGGTCATGTTGTTAGATGAGCCGTCGATGGGGTTGGCCCCGTTGCTCATGATGAGTATGTTCGATGCCCTCAAAGAGATTAATCAGGAAGGCACCACCATTCTTTTGGTGGAACAGAACGCGCGCATGGCGCTTCAATTTGCCCGGCGAGGTTATGTGCTGGAAAACGGTAACCTCGTGCTCGAGGGACCGTCTGAAGAACTGCTTGAGAATCCTGAGGTCAAGAAAGCCTATCTCGGTGGCTAAAACCGGTTCCGAACCCTTTGTTTTTACCGTTGGGAAGAGCAATGCTTCGTATCCTACCAAACCCATATTCCTTTGCTTGTTCGATACCCTCGTCTTGCGCCATGTTCCCGTTGACGCTATAACACGGTGATGGAGGCGGAGTAGAAAAAGCTTGTTTCAAGCGGCATGGATACATATATAACCACCAAAGAAAAAAAAGGAATTTATCCAGAGTGTTTAAGTCCTTGATATTGCTGGTGCGCCCAGCAGGATTCCCTTCAGTACGCTCAGGGCAAGCTCACCTCGCGACTCGGGAATCCCTCACTGAAGGCCGTAAAGTTTTAGATCAAAATGGTGCGCCCAGCAGGATTCGAACCTGCGACCTACGGATTCGTAGTCCGTTACTCTATCCATCTGAGCTATGGGCGCACAGACTCAAATTAACTCCTTTATCTTAATAAGAAAGTTGCCTTAGCCCATCGGTTCATAAATTCGATGACGTATTCATTCACTCAGGACTAAGTGCTGCCCGCGACGAATTCCGAGCCGAGTGAGCCCTTCGGTCTGAGCGACTCGACGTGAGCCTTTCGGTCCCGAGCCTGTCGATAGCCGCTAGGTCGAACGACTCAAGGCCGAGGGGCTCGTCGACATGTCTCTGGGTCGAAGACAATCCCACAGACTATTCTCATAAAGACACGTAGCCGTATTTGCGAATCGAAGCACTTAGCTATTTTGAGTGGAATGGAGATCTATAATTCGTTGAATAATATCCGAAGTGGAAATATTTGGGATAAGAGGTATTCGTTTAACCTCACCCCCCTTATTTTTTATGAATTCAGCCCCTATAATACCGCCCTCATCCCAATCTGCACCTTTAACTAAAATATGAGGTTGGAGATATTTGATTATGGCAAGAGGGTCATCCTCATTAAAAATAACAACTCCATCAACAAAACAGAGAGCGGCAAGCAATTCCGCCCTTGCTTCCTCAGCCATCAAGGGACGATTATTTCCTTTAATATTTCTCATAGATTGATCACTATTTAAACCAACTATCAGGTAATCTCCTAATTTCTTGGCTTCAGAAAGATAACGCACATGACCTTGATGAAGAATATCAAAACAGCCATTGGTAAAAACTATTTTTTTACCTTCCTCCTTTGCTTTTTCTACTACCTTTTTCATTTCTGATTGGATTTTTATTTTCGATAGGTATTCTTCCATTCGAGATACCTTTTTACATATCCGTCTACCATTTCAGTCTGATTAACTTGTAGTATGTTAGCGTAGGCCTTTAAAAATCCTCTAAGATAGACAAGGGCTGGGAGCTTTTCAAAACGTTCTTCCTCAATATCTTCTAATGTTTCTCGTGATATATTCGTCTGTTTGAATATTTCTTCAAGGCTTATTTCTTGAGTTGTTCTAATCGTTTTAATGATTTTTCCAGTGACCGAAATTTGGCTATCGAAGAGGCTGAGGTTTGTATTTGAAGGTAAAGCTTCATCCTTTGCCTCTTGTTGTTTTTGGGTGAGGCTTTCCACACTTACCTCAAGGAGTTTACCTCTCGCTTCATTTGAGTCTTCCAGGGATGAAAATCCGATTTCTTGAGGAGAACGCTCTCCTCTTTCAATCAACAAATGATTGTATTCTTTTCTGAGCTGGCTGTTAGTCAGAGTTTTGTATGCTTCAGCCAAACGAGAAAGGATTAACTCCCTTTCCTGTTCTGTAAATAGGGTATAGGTAGCAATAGAATCGGTTGCGTATATACTGATAGCTTGATCATAAGCTGATCGTACTTCCTCAAAAGAGGCCTTTGGAGAAATTTCAAGTAAATTGTAATAGTCTTGCTCTGCTAATCTTTTCATACACTGCAAAATGGTTAATTAAACAATTTAATCAGTTGAAAATCCGAATCCTAATTGATACCGAGGTGATATTTTTTGAGTAATTTCAGTAAGTTCGTTAAATACCCTCGAGTGCGGCAAATAAGCCATGAGGGGTTTTTTCTGGAGTAAGCCTTTACTAATCTTATTATCATAACTAACGTTTCCCAAGAAATCAATCGGGATACCAAAGTATTTCTTGGTCGCAATAGCCATCTTTTGTCCTATTGATCTGTCTTTACTTGTGCGTGTCTGGTTAACAATTAATTTGATATCCAAGGTTGAGAGATAGCGCGATATAGTATTTCCAAGCCCTGGTTCAATTTTTTCTATTGTTTCCATGAGATCAAAAATTGATTCAAATTTGTGCCCATTCCTTTGCCTGATTCCATTATCTATAATGGATCTCACCACTTCTTTACTAATTGTTTTTCTTAAATAGCGAAAAAGAAGGCCCTTCGTGAAGCGATAGGTATTTTCAATAGACGTGGGTTCCGGTGATGTTATAAGAATACCGCAATGGGAAATCAAAAAAAAATCGAGGATATTAAAGGATGTGCCAGGGCCAAGATCTAATAAGATATACCTATATTTCAATTTTTTAATATTATTCAATACTTTAACCTTTTGTCCATACGATAGGTTTGCGATTCCTACCATATCTTTCGCCCCTGAAATTAGTTTAAGATTATTCACCCCTGTTTTGGTTATGACACCAGAAATAGTTGATTCCTTTTTGCTAACAAAATCAGATAGACCTAATTTCGGAGGATCTAATCCCAAAAAGGTATGCAGATTGGCTGTTCCCAAATCTGCATCTATCAGAAGAACACCGTTGCCTCTCGCAGCCAAACAGATTCCTATACTTGCAGTGATAAGGCTTTTGCCGGTGCCCCCTTTCCCGCCACCAATTGCAAGTATATGATTATTTACAGCTTTAGGTTTATTTATTTGCCCTTGTTCGATCATTGGCCATTCCAGGAAAGTAACGTGGATTTACGTTAACAATTGATGATATGGATTGCAACCTTTTTTGGATGTGTAACAGTGGATCTAAGTTACCATTTCATCTTCAATTAACCAGGGTTCGTGCCATTGTGAGACAAATAACAGTTGTAGCCCCTGTTTTTTTTAGTGTTCGTGCGCATTCATTTAAGGTGTATCCGGTTGTAAAGACATCATCGACTAATAGTATCTCTTTATCCTTGATAGCGGAGGGCTGTATAACTGAAAAGGCACCTTTAACGTTTTTTCTCCTCTCTTTTTTTTTCAGTCCTGTCTGCGCTTGCGTATATCTATTCCTGATGAGCGATAGATAGTCTAATTGATTTCCTAGCTCTGAGGCCAGGATTCTGGCCAACAAAAGACTCTGATTGAAGCCTCTTTCTCTGAGTCTTCGCCTGTGGAGAGGTACAGGGACAATTACATAATCCTCTCGATCAGGAATCCATTCTTTGGCAAATGAGGAAAGCAGGTGTCCAAGTGAGGACGTAAGGTGAGTTTCCATGTTGTATTTGAATCTTTGTATGGATTCCATGAGTGGGCCTGAGTAGAGATACGGTGATCGGAGGAAATCGTACCAGGGTAGTTTTCGAAGACAATTTTCACAGAGATGATCTGATCCCGTTGAGGTTGGAAAAGGTAGGCCGCAGACCGTACACATCGGATGGGTGATAGGGATAAGGTTAGCTAAACAGCTATTACATAGGTGAAATGAGGAATGAGGCCTTTCATCAGGAGACAAGAACCGATTACAGATATGGCAGCGTGGAGGATAGATAATGTCAATCAAATGGGAAAGGAATATCATGATTATGTTATTGTAAAAAGCATTTAAGTTATTGACATAACATGTTATTTTGGATTATCAGGCTTTACCAACCATATGGAATAGTGTGCTGAAGACACTTCTATCATTATAAACTATTTTATTCTGATTTAAACATAAAAAAGGCGACCAATTTGTAATTGGCCGCCTTAGGGGTAAAATCCCAGCTATTTTTTTTAGGTTTACATCATTCCGCCCATTCCACCACCGTAGCCACCTCCTGGAGGCATTGCTGGCATTTCTTTTTCTGTGCTTGGCTTTTCAGCTATCATAGCCTCAGTAGTGAGCATGAGGGCAGCGACAGAAGCGGCATTTTGAAGGGCATATCGTGTAACTTTGGTTGGATCAATGATTCCAGCCTTGATGAGATCTTCATACTCACCTGTCTCAGCATTCAAACCAAAGGCACCTTTTTGTTCTTTCACCTTCTCCACCACGACTGATCCTTCTAAGCCAGCATTGTTTGCAATCTGACGTACCGGATCTTCTAAAGATCTTTTGACTATATTTACTCCAAGCTGTTCGTCACCCTCCAATTTTACCTTTGATAAGGCTGCAATGCATCTGATAAATGCGATACCGCCACCAGGAACGATCCCTTCTTCTACTGCTGCCCTGGTAGCATTGAGGGCGTCCTCAACCCTTGCTTTCTTTTCCTTCATCTCTGTCTCTGTTGCAGCTCCGACATTAATAACGGCAACACCACCAATCAACTTGGCCAGCCTTTCCTGCAATTTTTCTCTATCGTAGTCAGAGGTGGTATCATCTATCTGACTCCTGATTTGTTTTACCCTTCCTTCCAGATCACTTCTGTTTCCACCGCCATCGACAATAGTTGTATTGTCTTTATCGATATTGACGGTTTTTGCTGTGCCAAGGTCAGTTGTGCTTACATTCTCCAGTTTAAGACCCAGGTCTTCTGAGATCACCTTACCTCCTGTGAGGATAGCGATATCCTCAAGCATAGCCTTACGCCTATCACCAAAGCCAGGCGCCTTAACAGCTGCTATTTTTATTGTCCCTCTCAGTTTGTTAACCACCAGGGTAGCAAGGGCCTCACCCTCTACATCCTCAGCAACGATTAAGAGAGGTTTTCCCATCTTGGCGATCTGCTCAAGCAGAGGAACCATGTCTTTCATGGTGCTGATCTTTTTTTCGTGTAACAGGATATAAGGATCTTCTAATGAGACATCCATCTTTTCCGCATCCGTTACAAAGTAGGGGGAAAGATACCCTCTGTCAAATTGCATTCCCTCGACAATCTCGAGGGTTGTTTCCATGCTTTTTGCCTCCTCAACAGTGATAACCCCTTCTTTGCCAACCTTGGCCATGGCCTCAGCAATAATATTTCCTATAGTCTGATCATTATTTGCCGAGATTGTGCCTACCTGAGAAATTTCTTGCTGCTCTTTTGTTATTTTGGACATCTTTTTCAGTTCATCTACGACAACAACTACTGCCTTTTCAATACCTCTCTTGAGGGCCATGGGATTCGCGCCTGCTGTGACAAGCTTTGCACCTTCACGGTAGATTGATTGGCCTAACAAAGTGGCTGTTGTTGTTCCATCCCCTGCTACATCTGATGTCTTAGAGGCAACCTCTTTAAGCATCTGAGCGCCCATGTTTTCAAATTTATCTTCGAGCTCTATCTCCTTAGCCACGGTAACGCCATCCTTGGTAACAGTGGGTGATCCCCAGGACTTGTCCAAGATAACATTTCTTCCCTTTGGGCCAAGAGTTACCTTAACTGCCTCAGCCAGTGTGTCGATACCTTTCAATATTAATTCCCTGGCCTTGGAATCATATTTAATTTCCTTTGCCGCCATAATGAAATCCTCCTTGAGATTATAAAATTAAAAATAATTATTTAATAATAGCAATAATATCTTCTTCTTTCATGATAAGGTGTTCTTCGCCATCTATTGTAATCTCAGTTCCTGCATATTTGGAAAACAAGACTCTATCGCCTTTCTTAACCTCTAAAGGTATCTTTTTTTCTCCCTCTCCCTCGCTCTTTCCACTTCCAACAGCAACAACGATTCCTTCCATTGGTTTTTCCTTGGCTGTATCAGGGATTATGATACCACCTTTGGTTGTTTCTTCCTCTTCAACTCTCTTTACAATTACCCGGTCGTGCAGTGGCTGAATTTTCATCATTCCTCCTTTTTTTCGTTTGAAATTACAGATACCTAAAAAGGATAATGATGAAAATAAAAATGTCAAGCCCCTTGATTTAAAAAAATATTTTCTACCGAGTTAGTTTAAGAATTTTTTAAAAATACTTTTATTTTCGGGACTCATTAGAAAAATAAAAGAGATTTCTTGACATAGCTTTCGAACATAATTAAGCTTATTTTAACTAATTACTGAATTAAGCTTATGTAACTAGCCAGGAGGACGAATCATGCCTATTTATGTGTGGGCTGGTAAGACCAAAAAAGGACGTTCCTTAAAGGGTGAATTAGAGGCTGCTGATGAAAGGATAGCAAGGATACAGCTGAAGAAGAGAACTATCGAAGTTACTAAGCTCAAACAAAAGCCGAAAGACCTTTTTGAGAACATTTCATTTATGCAACCCAAGGTCACTAATAAAGACCTTGTTATCTTTACCAGGCAGTTCTCCACAATGATTGATGCTGGCCTTCCTCTTGTTCAGGGATTGAATATTCTGGGAGAGCAGACAGAGAATAAGACGTTTAGGAATATGCTCAAACAGATAACAAAGGATGTGGAGGGTGGCTCAACCTTAGCAGATGCACTCGGCAAACATCCGAAAGTATTTGATTCCTTGTTTGTCAATTTAGTTGCTGCAGGAGAGGTTGGGGGGATTCTTGATACCATTTTGCAGCGCCTCGCGGCGTATATTGAAAAGGCAGAAAAGCTAAAATCTCAGATCAAAGGTGCTATGACCTATCCTATTGTTGTGGTAGGTATTGCCCTTCTTGTTATTGCCGTAATTATGATTTTCGTCATCCCTGTGTTTCAGGATATGTTTTCCAGTTTTGGAAAGTCACTACCAGTGCCAACCCAGATAGTGGTTGCCATGAGCGATTTTAGCAAGGGAAATATACATTATATTATTGGGGGGCTGATTGTTTTTGTCTGGGCAGTAAGAAGATATAGGAGAACAGTATCAGGAAAAAGGAACATAGATAGTCTCTTGCTTAAGCTCCCAATTTTTGGTGAACTTATTAAGAAGGTGGCTGTTGCAAGATTTACAAGGACTCTTGGCACTATGGTCAGTAGTGGTGTGCCTATCTTAGATGCCTTAGAGATAACAGCCAAAACAGCAGGCAATGTTATAGTAGAAGAGGTTATTTTTGACGCAAGAAGCAGTATCGCTGAAGGGCAAACAATTGCCGAACCTCTTTCCGAGACAGACATATTTCCTGGCATGGTAACACAAATGATTTCTGTTGGAGAGTCAACTGGTGCTCTTGATGCCATGTTAGAAAAGATAGCGGATTTTTATGACGATGAGGTTGACGCCACAGTTTCTGCTATGACATCTATGCTGGAACCACTCTTAATGTTATTTTTAGGCGGTGCAATTGGAGGCCTGGTTGTTGCCATGTATCTTCCTATCTTCCAGATGGCTGCAGCAATGGGCGGCTGACGCACACAATTATGGTCAAAACGGATCGAGACCTTGACCAGAAAGAGACCCTTTCCCGCCTTCAATTATTAATGTTTCTGAGGGTGGGATTTGTTTCCCTTCTTCTCGGAGTAGCAATTGTAATTCAGGTGAGGGAAACGAAGACCTATTTTGGTGAGATTTTAAATGCTCACTACTTCCTTATTGCCTTAATCTATTTTCTCACATTTATTTATATAGTTGCACTTAAGTACATAAAGAATCTTTTCAAGTTTGCCTATCTCCAGCTTCTTATCGATACTATCTTCATAACAGCCATTATCTACACGACAGGCGGTATTGAAAGTATATTCTCCTTTCTTTATTTGCTGAACATAATCTCAGGAGGGATAATTCTGTATCGTTATGGAGGAATGATAATAGCCTCTTTTAGCAGCATTCTCTATGGTGCATTTCTTGATTTAAGTTACTATGGATTGATTACCCCCCTCGGATACCGTTTTCTCTATGCCCAAGAATATCAGAGTAGTGAAATTTTTTATATGATTCTTGTCAATGCTACTGCCTTTTATTTGGTAGCTTTTTTAAGTGGGTTTTTATCAGAGCAGATTCAGAAGAGCAGGGCGGAAGTCAAGGCTAAACAAAAAGATTTAGCTGATTTGGAGATGCTCAAGGAAAATATCATTCAGAATATTTCATCGGGACTCATTGCATTAGACGAGCATAACAGAATTATTGTCTTTAATAGGGGAGCGGAAGAAATATTTAATGTTGATTCCAGAGATGCTACAAAAAAGGATATTGGCGATATTATCCCTCGTATAATGCCGTATCTTAAAGTTCATAGCCCGCATCAGTTCAGCCAACTTTCTTATAAGGGAAAGGAGGACCAGCAAATTGATCTTCTTTTGAATATTTCACATTTAAAAGAATATGATGGAAGCAATAAAGGAAAGATACTTGTATTTCAAGATACTACACGCATCAGGGAGATGGAGCAAGAGGTCAAAAGAATGGAAGATATGGCCATGCTTGGGGAGTTAGCCGCTGGAATCGCCCATGAGATACGGAATCCTTTAGCTTCAATAAGTGGCTCGATTCAAGTGTTAAATGATAGCTTGTCAAAAGAAGAAGCCCATATTAATAGAAGATTAATTGAGATTGTGTTAAGAGAAGTGAGTCGATTAGATCATCTCGTAAATGATTTTTTACAGTTTGCGAGACCACAGAGGATTGAAATTGAAGAATTTGAACTTAATCAATTGATTATGGATACCCTCTATCTATTTCAAAATAGCCAGAGCTGGTCTGAGCATTTAGATATAGATACGAAAATGACGACCCCCTTAACAATTAAATCAGATCCACACCAGCTTAAACAAGTATTTTGGAATATTTTTCTGAATGCGTCAGAAGCTATGCCAAAAGGTGGGCTCATCTCTATTAGTGCAAAGAAAGAAACGGATTCCACAGGTTCAGGTGAATCTGTCGAGTCAGTGGGAATAAACATTGAAGATAATGGGCCAGGTTTAGATCCGAAAATATCAAAAGATATATTTAGACCTTTTTCTACAACCAAAAAAGATGGATCTGGCTTAGGTTTGGCTATAGTTAAAAGGCTTGTCGAGGGGCTTGGGGGTAATATTTCAGGTAAAAATGCAGCCAGAAAGGGCACCAGGATAAGCATTCATTTACCTGTTTCTATAGATAAAAAAGTGCTTAATACGAGGTGACGTAAGCAATAGTGTGAATAGAAGTACATGAGGTTTAGGATTTAGAAATGCATGTATATCAAAACGGGTGGTTTTCAAATATAATTCATCCAAGTAGATATTTAGGGGATGAGATAAATTCTGTTCAGAAAGATCCTTCTGCTGTCGAGATCTCTATGGTATTAGCATTTCCTGATGTTTACGAAATTGGGATGAGCCACCTGGGATTAAAAATTTTATACCATATATTAAACTTACAGAGCTGGCTTTCAGCAGAAAGAATCTTCGCTCCATGGGTAGATTTAGGATCTGAGTGTAAAAAAAGAGGCATTCCTCTTACATCTCTGGAGACAGGAAAACCTCTTTCCGAATTTGATATTATTGGCTTTAGCTTGCAGCATGAGCTCTGTTATACCAACATTCTGTCCATGCTTGATCTTGGAAACATACCCCTCTTATCTCAAGAGAGGGAATCCACCGATCCCTTGGTTATCGCCGGTGGCCCTGCATGCTTTAATCCTGAGCCAGTAGCTGATCTATTTGATGCTATTGTTATAGGTGATGGAGAGGAGGCAGCACTTTCGATTTGCCAAACCGTAAGAGAATGGAAGTTGTATGGGCGAAAGAACAGAGTTGAGTTGTTAAAAGAGCTTGCAAAGGTTAAAGGTATCTACATTCCCTCTTTTTTTCAGGTGCACTACAATACAAAGGGAATCATACAGGACATTGAACCCCTGATAAAAGGGTATGAAGGCGTTGAAAAGGCTATCGTTTCTGATCTTAATTGCTACCCTTTTCCTGCAAAACAAATAATCCCATTTACTGAGCTGGTTCATGATCGATTTACCATTGAGATTGCGAGGGGTTGTAGTAGAGGGTGTCGGTTCTGTCAGGCAGGTATGATATACAGACCTGTGAGGGAACGGGATCCTCGTGAAATAGTGGCCATTGCTGAGAGAGGTTTACATGAAACAGGATTTGAAGATTTATCTCTTCTTTCCTTAAGTTCAGGAGATTACAGTTGTATCCTTCCATTAGTGCACGCGTTAATGAGAAAGATGGCAGACAAACATGTTGCTATTAGTTTTTCTTCATTAAGAATTGATAGTGCTATTTCTTTATTAATGAAGGAGATTAAGAAAGTAAGGAAAACGAGTTTTACTGTTGCACCTGAAGCAGGTAGCCAGAAATTGAGAGATTTTATTAATAAGGGCCTGACAGAGGATCAGATTTTACATTCAGCAAAGGAGATTTATGAAGGAGGCTGGAACCTCCTCAAGCTTTATTTTATGATAGGACTTCCTTCTGAGGAGGATAATGATCTTATTTCAATTGTTGAATTAAGCAAAAAGATTTCACGATTAGGACCTCAAGGGAGAAAGGGGCACGTATTAAATGTGAGCATTTCCCCCTTTGTTCCTAAGACACATACCCCGTTTGAATGGTTCCCCCAGCTTACACTTGAAGAAGGTAGACGAAGAATCAATTTTATTAGGAAACGATTGCAGAGTCATAGGGTGAAGGTTAAATGGAATAGTCCAGAAGCCAGCTGGCTGGAGGGTATCTTTTCAAGGGGGGATAGGAGATTAACTAGAGTAATAGTTGAAGCGTGGCAGCAGGGTGCACATTTTGATAGCTGGAGCGAGCACCTTGCAATAGATATCTGGAAAAAGGCCTTGAAAACGTGCAAACTTGATCCAGATTTTTACCTTCATCGAGAAAGGGGGCATGAAGAAATTCTGCCGTGGGACCATATAGATTCTGGCATAACGAAAGCGTTTTTGCTGAGTGAGTGGCAAAAGGCTATGGAGGGTAAAACAACACCTGATTGCAGACAGTTTTGTTCGAACTGTGGGGTCTGTAGTGATAATAACATTTCCCCGGTGTTATTTGATACCGAGCATCCTTTGGAGGAAAAGGGGAGGGTTTTAGCAAACCAATCATATGAACAAATAAAAAGGTATAGAATCTGTTTTACAAAACTTGAAAAGACAAAATATTTGAGCCACTTAGAGCTTATTAAGGTATTTATAAGGGCGTTCAGAAGAGCTGGGATTGATTTAGTGTATTCAAGCGGCTATCATCCTATGCCAAGGGTATCCTTTGCAATGGCACTCCCTGTGGGAACAGAATCCTTAGGCGAAATAGTGGATATTCAGGCTAAAGATGTTAGTGATACATCACTCGCAATCAAGAAGCTTAATGAAGAACTCCCATCTGGCATCAGAATTCTTTCTATGGAAGAGATAGCAATAAAGGAGCCTCCTCCAAGAATTAAAGAGAGCTATTTTTATCTCCAGGCAAATGGATATTTCAACAAAGAAGCTGTGGATAGGTTTTTGATGCTTAAGTCTTGTTTAGCAATCAAGAAACGCAGGAATGGTGAAAAGATAGTTGATATTCGATCTCAGGTGAAGGCATTGCATGTGTTATCCAATGGCACGCTCGAATTAACTGTTCAGCATGAAAAAGGGCCGGAGTTGAAGCCCACTGAGATTATAAAGAATGTGTTTACTCTTAATGACAAGCAGATAGAGGGAATTAGCGTTTTAAAAACAAAAAGTCTTATTGTCTGAGAACTGATGATGACAAATGAATTAGTAATAAATGCAAGGCCACATGAAACAAGAGTTGCCTTAGTAGAAAATGGAGTGGTGGTTGAACTCCATATAAAGAGAGGAGCTGAGCAGGAGCTCGTTGGCAATATTTACCTTGGGAAAGTATTACGTGTTCTACCTGGAATGCAGGCGGCCTTTATCAATATTGGCATTGAAAAACCAGCTTTCTTGTATGTCACTGATGTCTATAACGACCTTCACCATTGGGAGCAGATTATGCTGCAAGAGGAAGATGAGGGGAATAACATGGATGCTGATATCAGTTCGAGGATGCGCTTTATAAAGGAAAGCGATATTAATATAGAAGGTCTCCTGCAAGAAGGGCAGAATATCTTAGTTCAAATTTCAAAAGAGCCTTTGGGCACAAAAGGTGCTCGAGCAACTTCTCACATTAGCCTTCCAGGACGTCACCTCGTGTATATGCCTACTGTTGACCACATTGGTATTTCACGCAGGATAGAAGATGAAAAAGAAAGAATGAGACTAAAAAAACTTATGCAAAAATTAAGGCCACCTGGGGAAGGTTTTATTGTGAGAACAGTAAGCGAACAGGCACCCAAAGAAAAGCTAAAAATCGAGATGGAGTTTTTGACTAAATTATGGGAAAATATTCAAAGAAAGAAAGAAACATCTTCTGCTCCCAGCATTCTTCATAAGGAATTAACGATTACTCTGCGGGCTGTTCGAGATCTTTTTACCAGAGAGATTGATAGATTGGTGATTGATTCAAAGGAGGAGTATCAATCAATATTGGAATTTATAGAGACCTTTGCGCCAAACCTTCGATACTCTATTGAACTCTACGAAGGGAGAGAGCCGATATTTGATGCCTATGGCATTGATATGGAAATAAACAGAGCTTTAGACAAAAAGATATGGTTGAAATCTGGTGGATATATTGTCATTGAATCAACAGAGGCTCTTACCTCTATCGATGTTAATACAGGCAGTTATGTAGGAAAAAGAAATCTGGAAGAAACCATAGTAAAAACGAATCTGGAGGCAGTTAAGGAGATCGCATATCAGCTGCGATTACGAAATATTGGGGGCCTTATTGTGATTGATTTCATAGATATGGATAGGGAAGCGAACAGGGAAAGGGTTTTTATGACACTCAAAGAGGCCTTGGAAAAAGACAGGGCCAGGACCACTGTTCTCGAGATGTCGGAGTTAGGGCTGATTGAGATGACGAGGAAAAGGACAAAAGAAGATATAAGTCTCTTTTTAACTGAACCTTGTTTATATTGTGAGGGGAGAGGCCGACTTAAATCACCTACTACAATATGTTATGATATCTTCAGGGACCTGGAAAGAGAATGGGTATCCGGTGAGGAGGGCAAGGTATATGTTTTGGTAAACCCAGAGACAGAGAAAGTCTTAAAGGAGGAAGAAAGATATTCCGTTATGGATTTGGAAAAAAGAATTAATCGACATATTATAATAATTGCAAAAAATGATTTTCATCTTGAGCAATATGAGATAAGTCTTCAGTGAGCAACTTGATTGTTTAAGGTCTCAAAGAGGGAATAATTCTTTGTATCTGATGAATGATCTCATCAACTAATCCTTGAAGCCATTCTGAACCTATGGCAGCCTCAGTATTCCCTAATCCCTTAATTACCTCGATATAATGTTTCCCCTTTTTATCTATCTTTTGTTGAATAAGATTGAAAAATTTATCCCTTTTTTCCACATTTCCTTCTTTTTCATAACAATCCGTTAAAAATGCTTCAACATGAGACCACTGCTCGAAGATTTCTCTTCTGAAATCTTGTTGTCTTTGTAAGGCATGATCTTTCATTATTTCTGCGTATAATTCAATTGATCGGGGCATTTTATCAGCAACTTCTTTTAGGCGTTTTATTCTCTCGCTAATTACCATTTCGATCTTCTCCAGGGCACCGTTATGAATCGCTTTCTCTATCGGATTAGCAAGTAAAAACTGAGAGCGAACATCAATATACCATCTTCTCAGTGCAATAATATTTGCTATGTAGATAATGTTATTGGTTATGATCCTTTTGATCCCTGGGTAAAGTCCAAAATAAAGAGGCCGTTGTTTTTTAATAATAGAGCCAGCAAAAAGCAGTCCATCTCCTTTAATAAAATCTTTTCGATAGATGGTTCCAGCAGCGATGGCCGTTCCGTATCCTATTCTAAGTGGTCCAACTATTCCCCCTTGTCCACCGAGGAAGATTGGTCGCTGATTTAACATGACTCCCTTAGGGACATCGCCGATAAGAGAAGGAGTAGCTTTATCCTGATTCGGGGAATAATTAAAATGAATGTATGAACTTCCTACCTCACTATGATTTTTTCTATCTGTGCCTCCAGCCATAAGGCAGTCACAGAAGTTTATTAGGCTCCCAAGGGTAACAAAAGGAAATAAGATGGTTTGTTTAAGGCCCACAGTGTGTGCGACATTGGCTTCTTCTTCTAATAGACATCCGCCCCTAATATGTGCGCCAGATCCAAATGAAGCCTTTTTTAAGAATGTAGACTGAGAAAAGAAACCTCCTTGTAATTTTACATCTGGACCTAACTGGCAGTTTTCGATCGTTACAGGTCCCTCGTAACCAATTTCGCACCCGGACATTATCGCTGTACCAGAGCCATAAATCTTGCATCCGGAGTGTATTACAACCCTATTATCAGATATTTGATCAGACGATACCTCTTCTCCAATAGTAATAGTTTCCGGGCGATCAATCTTTACGCCTTTCCCTATTAGCTCTTGTATCTTTGATTGATTCGGAGTATTTTTCATCATTTATCTAATTCAATATCTCTATGAGTTAGTGTAATGGAATTTGTCTTTTTCTTAAGTTCTTCAAAGATAATATCAGCAATGCACACTGACCTGTGTGTGCCTGCAGTACATCCTATAGCGATAGTTAAGGATGATTTCCCCTCCTTTTCATACAAAGGAATGAGATAGTTAAGAAGGACTAGGTATTTTTTTAGAAACACATTGGTCTCTTTCCACCTATTCATATATTTTTTAACCTTTAGAGAGGTTCCGTCAAGGTTTTTTAATTCTTGAACAAAATACGGATTCGGCAGAAACCTAACATCAATAACAAGATCTGCATCACGGGGTATACCATATTTGTAGCCGAAAGATAAAAGGTAAATCTTCATCCTTTTTGTAAGTGTTGTCTTTAGGGCATGATTCAAGATGATTTCCTTTAATTCGTGAACGTTGTAATTTGATGTATCAATTATCAGATCTGCAATTTCTCTCAGCTCTTTCAGTGCCTCTCTTTCGGCCTGAATCCCTTCAAGAAGATTTTTTTCTTCACTCAGCGGATGTTTTCTTCGAGTCTGACTATACCTCCTTACCAGTACCTCCGTAGATGCCTCAAGAAAAAGAATTTCAAAGAGATATCCCCCGTCCTTTAATTCTCTAAAAATCTCTGAATATTTTCGAAGAAACTCTTTTTCTCTAAGATCCATAACTAAGGCAAGCTTAGTTATTTCTGAATTAGTCTCCGCCTTTAACTCCAAAAATTTGGGCAGTAAGATAACTGGAAGATTATCTATACAAAAGAAACCAGCATCTTCAAAGGCATTTATCGCTGTGCTTTTTCCTGATCCTGAAAGGCCGGTAATAATTGTAATTTTTATATTTTTCACGTATCCAGAGTTTGTTAGATGGTTGATTAGTTGAGTAGTCAACTGGTTGAATACTTAAGAGGTTTTGCTTTTACGAGTTAACCATTTAACAATTTGACAGATTAACTATCTTCTTATAGATGCCGCTTTTAATAATTTCTTCAGCCTTTACCATCCCTTCCCGAATTATTATAGGGGGATTAGTTGTTACATCGAGAATAGTCGACGGGCATTTTCCTTGTGTTTCGCCTCCATCTAATATGAGGTCCACTGCACTGCTAAAATATTCTACAACTTGATCAGCCTTTATACAAGCGGGCTTTCCGGAAATGTTGGCACTCGTTGCTGTTATTGGAACATTTAAGGTCTTTGAAAGCGTATGTGCTAATGGATGACTGGATATCCTGATCCCCACCTTTCCTGTAGACGATGTCAGAGCTGATGACACAATAGGAGAAGACTGAAAAACCATAGTAAGCCCACCTGGCCAGAATTTTTCTCCCAGCCTTTTTGCGCTTAATGGAGTATAGGTTACGTATTGAGGAAGATTGCTCATAGAATCAATCAAAATGAGGATAGGCAAATTATGGTCTCGCTTTTTTATTTGAAAAAGATTTTCAACAGCTTCAGTATTGGTGGCATCAACACCTAAACCATAAAACGATTCTGTTGGAAAGGCCACAATACCGCCTTCTGAGATGATTTTAACAGCTTCAATGAGACCCTTTTGTAAGGATTCATCTGAGGTTATTGAAAATACATAACTCAATCTTTTTTCAACCCACTTGCCTGTGTTGTTAGACTTTTCTTGTACTGAGCCAACCTAGTTGCAATGTCTGAATGCTTGAGCGCAAGTATTTGGGCAGCAAATACAGCGGCATTCCGGGCACCACCTTTCCCAATTGCCATGGTAGCCACAGGAACACCTGGAGGCATCTGAGCTATTGAAAGGAGGGAATCTATTCCTCTAAGAGGAGAGGAGTCAATGGGCACCCCAATAACCGGTAATGTGGTATAGGAAGCGATCACTCCAGCAAGGTGAGCTGCCCAGCCTGCCCCTGCAATAAGGACTTCTATTCCCCTATGAGAGGCGTTCATAGCATAATCTCTTGTTTTATCTGGGGATCTGTGAGCAGAAGATACCGTGATTTCGAAATGTATGTCCATGTCTTTTAGTACATTTACACATTCATCCATGATATCGCTATCAGAGCTACTCCCCATTACTATACCCACTAATGGTTCATTTTGCATAATCGTTATCCTTGTTTAGGTTTATGTAGTAGAGATTTCTTATCTTCTTAATAAACCGCAATTGTTTATGAAAAGCGTGCTATATTGTAGCTATGCCTTGCGTTAATAGTCAAAAGGCTATACTCATATTGGCTTGAGCCAGTAGAGAGCTGGTGTAACCCAAACCAAAGGAGGAGTATAGCCATGAAAAACAGTAAA
>Ga0315534_1000420_pt1 | contig 29139 bp, 31 predicted proteins | sample SalMarSW160240MG_FD_203094 | JGI IMG/M metagenome (GOLD analysis project Ga0315534, IMG submission 203094) | Salt marsh sediment microbial communities from the Plum Island Ecosystem LTER, Massachusetts, United States - Salt Marsh Sediment SW1602-40 ...
TTAATTTAACAACTAGCGATATAGAAGAGATAAAAGAGATTGCAAAAAATATTTCGATGCAAACAACACGGATCATCCAAATATTAGAGGACTCTGGCGAAAAATCCATTGCTGGGGTTTTCGTGGGTACAATTGCATTTTTAGTTGGTATATCTTTAGTGCTTTTTGGTTTAAGGATGTCCCAAAAACTTCCACCATTATTGTCAAAGTATTATCTGATATTAATGCTTGCTCTTGTGTTACCTGTAACCTTTATTCTGGTAGAATTCTTAATTGGAAGTATCTTTGACGTATGGATCGGGTATGGTGATGCAGTAGAAGATCCGTTTGTTATAATAGCAATATTATATATGATACCAGTAGCTGCTTTATTGAGTTTAATTTACGTACATGAAAAATTCAGGGATAAAAAATAAATTCCAAGTAAACTTACTATTTATAAATCAATGTAAAATGTGATTGAAATAATCTAAGCAAAATTCAATAATAAATCCTTTATTTTAGATTGTTTGAAACTCTTCCAATGTTGACTTCGTTATTAACTTTTATCGTATCAACTAGACTGTAGCTTAATTCACAATTGTCTATTTTTTTCTTCAATATTAACTGATAATTTTTATTCTATTTACAATGCCACATATTTATTATAAAGCATGATCTTTATACCTGCTTCAATTTTCTGTGCACTAAACTTCTTTGATAAGAGATCCTCTCCAAATACTCTTTTGATTGCAGAAAATACTATTTCAGCTATCCATCTTCTACCTGTATCTTTCAAATCCTTCTATCATCCATCATATCCTAATTTCCTGATAAGTAGTACTTCATCTCTTCTTAATGGACAACCTTTTGATCTGGTAGACGCATTTTTTCTAATCTTTATTGCTACTGGTTCTGCGTTGATATTGTCAAGTATGTTAAAGTTATTTCTGTTATCATATACTTTATCTCCGTACAAACGCTTTGTCTATATTATATTTACTGGCTGCTTCCTTTACCAGAGGACCAAACTTTTTTGTATCATGTACATTTCCTTTAATTATCCTAAACGATACTACTTTCTTTGACTTTTCATCTACAGATATGTGCAGTTTTACAAACTCTTTCTTTTCACGTTTCCATTTATCTTCTATGTAATCGCCTTTCTTTGAAATTGTCAAACCTGAGAAATCAACAATAAGTGTTATAGGATCTTGAAAATCTAGATCTCCAACAGATGGTTTTATTTTTAGAATTCGTCTCCTGATATGTGTAAAGTGTATCTCTTCAATTCTTACATATTCTGATAATCCATGTACTATTCCCTGCACAGTACGGTATGGAATCTTAAAACCAATCTTTAGGAATGCTAAAAACTGTATGTAATTATCAGAATATTGGAATGGTGCACCCACTTTGCCTTTATTCATATTCTTGATTTCTTTGTTGGATGATTTGATGAAATCTAAATCTATTAGGACACGTCCACGTTCTATTAAAGATTCATTATAATCATGCCATGATTTGTTTGCTGGCATGTATTAGAATAATTGGTAGAAAATGATAAAGATTATGCTACAAACTATACGATTTCCTAACCCTTTTAATGATCAAAAGATAGCAATTGAAAAAGAGATATGAAATTGAGAACTATAATATGGGTTCACCCACTGACAAACCTATTCATACTAAAGGAGGAATCTACAATTATCAGGCGCCTTTACCAAATAAAAAAACCCTGGTTATTAAATCTGAAGAAGCAAAGAGGAATATATTTGAAATCAGTGTAATAAAATTACTTTTATCCGTAGGTTTCAACAATGAAAACGTAGTTGCAAATTTTCGTGGAGATAAATCTCTAGAATCTTTTACAGGTTTGCAAAATTACGAAGATAAATCTAAAGTCTTTTTTAGAAATATCATGATAAAAGAATTCAACATATAAAAAAAGTCTTTCCCATTTAAGACTAACAATCTAGATGCAGAGTCTTTAATTTTTATGGTGATGTTTTATTATTATAGAATAATCATAAGACATACCAAAGTTAAACCAAAGCTGTAAAAAACAGTATTTAATATATAGATATTACAAATTTCCAATAGGTGAAAAATGCAAAAATATCGATACTTTTTAAAAGCATTCAATTACGAATTCCTTCTAGGGTGGTTTAGCTAACTTTAGAGCATACACGATTAAAAGACCTGTTTTCTGAATTTTTTATAGGGATTGAAAGAAAACTTGTTAATTATATAACAAATAAAGAAATTAGTTTTAATCCCAGAACTAAAGGAAAACAGATCGATATTAATGAAACATTCAAATTTAAAATTACTAACACAAATGAAACAATTGTTGAGTTTCTCACACAGAATGAAAGCATAGAGTAAAATAATATGATATTATAATGGATCATACCGGCCCATGTAGCAAATTTTTTATACTCGTTTTTAATTCTTGAAACAAGGTATATTAAGGAAATATCAAAAAAGAAAGCGTGACTAAATACTATGGTCTTAAAATTGGAGATTTCAAAATTTCCTCTTAATATTATAAATATCTGGAATTGAAAGTGACCTAATTTCGATGATATTTTGGTCATATTATAGCGATCCCTCTCCTTTAAGCTAAATTACTAAGAAAAGCTATCTACTATGTTGTTAAAAAAAGCAATAAGGATTTATAATCCAAGAAATTTTGTTTATAAATCACTTAGATAAAAACATTTTTGATATCAATCTTTAAAGTATTTTTTTGTCTAATAACTACTAACAGAATTTCCGTAGCTCTTTTGCAAATTCAATGGTTTCATTAACATCATAATCCTTTTCTGCATTTATCCCCAGTATTACTCTATCTACTCCAGAAATTTTGAGTTCAGATAGATCAGAACCAATTTCATCTATTGTTTTACCAATCATAGGAGATCTATTCGTTTGTTTTTCAGAACTATTTTTTACCAAGTATGGGAATGTTAGGAATGTTAAATCAAAATCCTCTCTAGATCTTGAGCTTTTCTCAATATATTCATTAAACAATTTAATTGAATTGTGAAAATATTCAAACGACCCCGATAATACTCCTATATAACCATTACCATATTTGGTCATACGCTCAAATGTTTTTGGGGAGAAACCACCTAACAAGATCTTAGGATGTGGTCTTTGAATAGGTTTTGGATCGATTATAGATTTTGGAATTTTATAAAAATTACCATCAAATTCTACAACATCCTCTGTCCATATCTTTTTTAAAGCTTCCAGAATTTCGTTTGCTCTTTCTCCTCGTTTAACATAAGGAATATTAGCGGCAAGGTATTCATCTTTTGACCATCCAATACCAAAACCACAGATTGTTCTTCCTTCAGATAAACGATCAATTGTAGTAAATTCTTTAGCAAGAGTTATAGGGTTATGAAAAGTCATGTCAATAATACAAGTTCCTAGGTTTATCCGTGTAGTATTTGCTGCAACAAACGATAAGGTAGTAAGTGCATCTAAATTATTCTTGAAAAATTCAGGCCATTCTTTCTTATCTGGAGTATTCGGATAAGGTTGTTGGGGATTGATGGGATATAACATTCGATCATAAACCCAAAGCGATTCAAATCTTTCTTTTTCCGCATTTTGAACAAATCTAACTAGATTTTCTTTTGTAGCTTTTATCCCAAATTGAGGAACTACTAGTCCAACTTTCATATAGATTATTAATCCTTATACTATAAAGACATAATCTAATCCATCACATTATGATTTTAGTCAAGTGGGTGCTATAGATAGGTCTTCCGAATTTTAATTATAGCAGGCGATTGCTAATGACGTTTTTCATGGTAAGGCTGTTTTATTGAATGCTATCGCCGAGATGAAAACTAGAAGTATAGATTTGTAAAAAAAAATTTAATTATATAAAAATATTATATCTATATGTAAACCCAAAGTTGATTAAAGAATAATTTTTCTTTGACTGCAAGACAAAGGAATTATATGAAAATTTAATTTAAAAATTTAACGTAAATAGGTAGATCTTTAGGATGGTAAAATTAATTAAATGTACATTTGAGCAAGCTGAGTCTCTTTGAATTCTCTGTTGTGCGGGAATTCTCCTAGCCTACTAAGACAAAATAGAGGAAGAGAAGGAAGATAATACAATCGTAGTCGAATTTATTTTATTTTCATATTTCTTTTTTTTTTGATAGTTTCAAAAAAATGCAATTTTGTATTTGTGTTCTTTGCTCAAATTATTTCATATAAAAGCAGGGATTGGATCAAATATCAATATGCAAAGATAGCAAGAAAATCCAAGACAATTCTAATCAAGTTTTCAGATATTTTTTCAAAGACAATAGAACCATATTGTATGACTTAAATCAGAAACAGCAATGCTATATTCTCAGATAACTAAAATACCCTGAAATAGTTTGCAATAATTAGGATTATCAAATTATGTACATCATTTCGTAAAGGTGATTTTTGGATGGTTTATTTTTTAAAAAAATTAAATTTTTTTAACTTTTGAACTATCTTAAAACTGTATTTAGTTGTTTTTATTAATTTATATGATTTTATTGATGCCTTTATTATTTTTAGGGGATACATAAGTGGTATAAGTAATGTTAATAGTATGTCTAACCAGTATTTCTTAACAAAATTATCCCAATTTTTCCCTACTATTAAATATTTTAAATATAGGTCTAAAACTAGAGCTATAAATAGTAACCATGGCAAGAACTCGAAATAACGTTTCATTTCATATGAAATCGGGATCACTGGTTTTTCTAAATGAATATATTTATAATCGTAGGCTAGGAAGTCGATTAATATAAATAATAATATTAGTAAAATTGAAAAATCCAATAATTTTGCAGATTTAATGAATATCTCTGAATTTGGATTCAAATGGTTAATTCTATTTTTTCAGAACTCATATTTAAAATGAGCAAAGAATAGATTTATGAAATCGTCATTTGGTGTTCTATTATTATGTAGAGATTATCCATTCATAAAAATAAACTATTTTAGCAGTTCCTACAACAACAGATAACCACATTTATATGCTCTTTAAACTTTGCAATGGATATGTTCTTACTGATTATTAATCTAGATAATTTATTTTGATCTTAGACTTGTAATTTTCGCTCACAATATATTCATTATATATAAGTTGTTCATTTACACATCAAAGATGATTATGATTAGATTAACATTTTAAATAGCTTCTCGACTCAAATTTTCTAGAATTATTTATTTTTATCGATCTTTAATAACTTTATTTAAGGATAATTTAACGTTATTAATTGAATGTCATTAATATTTTTTATTTCGTAAAAGTTTATTCAGGTTAAATGCCTTATTTTGTTATATTTATATAATTCGTTTTTATATCTATTAAAAATTCAGATAGGATCTTCTTTCTAAAACTCAATTTTTTAATTAATTTTCTTTTATTGTTATGCTTAGCTTATATCTTTCTTTATATCTTTTGCATATTTTTTTCATTTTATGATTTTTTTTATTTATTTTTTTTACATATATTAAGAATTATTTATTAATAAAACACAAAAACCCAGTATTATGGTAATATGGTAAATAATGTTAATGGTATTATGTTTTAATGGTAATACAGTAAAACATTTATACGGTTTAATAATATCTGATTGATATGGTAAAAATTACATTTGAACTAGATCAAAAACTAAATGATAAATTTAGAAAAGTAATAGTTGCAAATAAAGGGTTGTATAGAGGAGTAATTCAAGCCGCCATCACCGAGGCAATAAATGATTGGATTATAAAGTATAAAATTTCTAAAAGGAATTCGAAACAGAAGATGGAAGAAGATATAAAATGAGCCATTATATTTCAAAACTCGAGTTTTGCAACATTCCAATATTAATCCCAATAAAATCTATTTATCTTGAAGGAAATACATCAATTTAAAATGAAAGTTAACGATAGTAAAAATACTAAAAATATTATTAATCCAGAAAATAATAAGGATTTATCCAATCGTGATAAAAAATATGTATGGCATCCTTATACTCAAATGCAACTTTGGAACGCACAAAATAACAAAGTAATTACTTCTGGATCGGATTTTTATCTTATCGATGAAAAAAATAACAAGTATCTTGATGGTATAGCAAACATGTGGTGTAGTGTTTGGGGATCTAGTTCCAATCCTGTTATTAAATCTATATGCGATCAATACAAACAACTTCCGCATTCTACCCTGTTTGGGTTAGCAAATAAACCATCGATACAACTTGCAGAAAAAATAGTCAAATTGGCTAAAGGGATGTCTAAAGTCTTTTATTCAGATAATGGATCTACTGCGATGGAGGTAGCTCTAAAAATGGCCATCCAATATTGGAAAAATAAAGGATTTACAAAAAAAACTAAAATCGTTTCCCTTGAAAATGGATATCATGGTGATACCATTGCTACAATGTCAATGGGATATGTGGACAGTTATTTTAATCCCTACAAGTCTTTGTTAATAAATACAATGAAAGTATCAGCACCCTCATCATTTGAAAAAAACCTTGACTGTTTTATGAGTGAGTCAGAAATAGTAGAAAAGTGTCTTGAAGAAACAGAATCTCTATTTCAAAAAGAATCACAGAGAATAGCCGTATTTGTAATGGAGAGTGGAGCACAGATTGCAGGAGGCGTATCTATTTATCCAAAAAAATATCAAAAAAAACTGTCAGAACTATGTAAAAAATACGGTATCTTGTTGGTTCTGGACGAGATTGCAACTGGTTTTGGCCGTTTAGGAAATATGATCGAATATTTAGCACAGAATTCTGAGCCTGACATTGTTTGTTATGGGAAGGCATTAAATGGTGGCTACTTTCCGATAGCAATTACATTGGCTACAAAAGAAGTATTCGATGCTTTTCTAGCCCCGTTTGACGACAAAAAACAATTTTTTCATGGGCATACATATACGGGTCATCCTGTTGGATGTACTGCATGTATAACGAATCTCGAATTGTATGAAAAAAGAAAGTTGATCCAACAAATTCAAAAAAATAGTGAGTATATTAATAAAAGAACAAGAGAAGTAGTAGATTTTAGTTTTGTAAATAGGATCAGACACAAGGGTCTTTTGTTGGGAATTGAATTAATAAGACCAAATAAGAATCCCAAAGGAGAATCAAAAATCAAGAGAAAACCATTATTATTTTTGGAAGGCCTTCCTATTAACCATTATATTATGAAAGAATCGCTTAAAAGAGGAGTATTTCTACGATCATTAGGAAATATAATTACAATTATTCCACCACTTGCTATTTCCAAAGAAAAACTGGAAATATTACTGAATACTAATTATGAAATTCTTAAAACTATAGAGAAATCACAGAATTGATGATGACGTTATTTCCCTATAATTATTTTTAATGTTATACTGAATATCCAAACGTCTAAACTCTTTATAAAGAGTCGCTTTGGAAATACCTAGTTCTTTTGCTATCTTTTCCCTAGATAGATTTTTGGATAGAAGATTAATGAGATTATCTTTATTGATAATTTTCTCAGGTCTTCCTATTTCCTTACCAGATATTCTAGCTCTTTTCATTCCATCTTTTGTTCTTTGTACCAACATCTCTCTTTCTCTTTCAGCAACCCAAGTCAAAATACTTATCATCAATTTTCTAATACTTGGATCTGTAGTCTGTAAAAATGATTCTCTTGGAGAACAAGATATCAAAGGACTATTTTCCTCTATTGCCTTGATTGCATCAAGGGTATCCCAAAAAGTTCTTCCTACTCTTGAAAGTTCATAAACTAATACAGCATCAACATTTGAGGTTTTTACAAAATCCATTAGTTCTCGGAAACCCTTCCTCTGGATGGCTGGAGTTTTGCCGCTTACTGCTGGATCTTCAAAAAAATACAATATTTGAAAAGAATGATCTTGAGCCCATTTTGTTAATGAAATTTTCTGGTTTTGGACAGTCTGTTCTTCGGTACTGACACGAAGATATGCTACTGAATATTTTTGCATTATTATGAAAATTAAAAATTTTTTATATAACTCGATGTTAAAAAAAAAAGACAAAAAGTTTAAAAAAGGGGTTATTTTTTATACCATTTTGTCCTGCCATAACCTAGATTTTAAAGGTAAAAAAAAGGTACATTTTTTTAGACCTTTCAAAAATCGGTCCTTTTTTGAACTGATCTTGGACATTGTAAAAATAACGAAAATCGTATGATATAATATAGAGTTTAATTCTTATACCAAGATATCGTTTTTTGTCATTAAAATGCGGTAAACCCCTTAGTTTATCGTAAAAAAATGGAAAAATGAAAAGAAAAAGGACTTAGAAATTATAATGATAAAATAACAACATTAGCAAAAAAGAATTTTTCTAGATGGTTGTGTTAGAGGAATTCTGAATGAATTTTAAAAAGAAAATTAAACTCTATTTAATTAAAATATCGTAATATTTCTAAACTCGAGTTTAGAAATATTTCTTTAAAAATAAAGATTAAGTATAGGATCCAGGAATGAAAGTTAATGAGCAAAAGCAGTGGGGAAAATCTGTCGGATAAAAATACTACCCAAGCCACAGAAATATCAAATGATAACAATCAACATTCTGATTTTATTGAAAAAATAATGAATAAAGTACTCGAAGGTGGGAAGATTTCTTTTGAAGAGGCTCAATCTTTGCTTTTATCTAATGATATTATTACTTTAGCAAAATGTGCCAATAATATAACCAGAAGGTTTTGCGGTGATGTTGTAGATATTGAATCCTTGGTTAATGCAAAGTCAGGGAGGTGCCCAGAAGATTGTTCATTTTGTGCCCAATCATCATTTTATGATACTGGAATATCTAAATATACTCTCTTGTCTACTGAAAAACTGCTAGAACAAGCAAGAAATGCGAAGGATGGAGGATCAACAAGTTTTTGCCTTGTTTGTGCGTACAGGTCTCCCCCAGAAAGCGATTTTGAACATTTATGCCGATCTATTGGAGAGATCAAAAACCAAGTAGGAATTGAGGTTAATGTTTCGTTGGGATTTATGACACCAGAACGCGCAAGACAACTAAAAAGTTTAGGGGTTAAAAGATATAATCATAATCTAGAGACTGCAAAAAGTCACTTTTCAAAAATATGTAACACACACAGCTACGAGGACAGAGTGAACACTGCCAAAATTGTTAAAGATGCTGGACTTGAATTGTGTTCTGGTGGAATTATAGGTATGGGAGAAACTCCTTTACAAAGACTTGAACTTGCTTTTTCACTTGCAGAATTGGAACCAGATGAAGTACCCGTTAACATATTGATTCCCCGTGAAGGAACACCGCTTATGGATAATTGTAATAAAAACCAGCTAACTAACGAGGATATAATAAAAACAATTGCTGTTTGGAGATTTATTATGCCTAAGACTATACTAAAAATAGCTGGAGGAAGGGAGGTTCATCTTGGAGATTCTGGAAAATATGTGCTTCAGGCCGGAGCTAATGGAATAATATCTGGAGGATATCTTACTACTGGTGGAAATAAACACAATAAAGACATAGAAATGATAAAAGAAATTGGTCTCAAAATATGACCATATTTACAAACAGCTTGAGAGTTATAAAGAAAAAAACATCTATAGAGAGCTACTAATATCTAGTATAAAAAAGAAAAAAGGAAAAGGCGATAGCGGTAATTCTTTTTATCTTGGTAATAAAAAAGCAATAAATCTTTGTTCCAATGATTATTTAGGATTATCTCAAAATCCTTTAGTTATTTCTATAACTAAAGGATCGCTTAAACAGATTTCACAATGTAGTTCTCGGCTTATTTCTGGAAATGATAAAAATATAATAAAGTTAGAAAGTATCTTAGCTAAACATAGGAACACCAGACGTGCATTAGTTTATCCAACTGGTTACATGGCAAACCTAGGTGCAATCACCTCTTTGTCTTCATTAGATCATGTCATATTCAGCGACAGTCTTAATCATGCTAGTATTATAGATTCATGTCGGTTGGCAAGATCAAATGCGATTGAAATTTTCAGACATAACGATATCGAGCATCTGTCTTTATTGTTTAAAAAAAATTCTAAATCCAAAAAGATCATTGTAACTGAAGGTGTATTTAGTATGGATGGAGATATTGCAAGACTTGATGAATTATCAGAACTAGCCAAGAAATACGACGCGATTTTAGTAGTAGATGATGCTCACTCTGATTTTATTTTTGGGAGATCCGGTAATTATGGTGGAATTCCTGAATATTATGGGGTAGAAAAAGAGGTTGACATCCATATTAGCAGTCTCAGTAAGGGTTTAGGATGTTTTGGTGGGTATGTAGCGTCATCAGAGCTAGTTTATAATTTTCTCATAAATAGATCAAGACAATTTATTTATACCTCAGCTATTCCAGAACATTTATGTGTTGCAGCAATGGCTGCTATTTATTTTCTAAAAAAGAATAAAAATATTCAAAAAGATTTTATTTCACTTATTAATTGGTTTCGTGATCAATTAAAAGAATCTGGATTTAATGTAGGTAATTCTGCTAGTCAAATAATTCCAATTCTAGTTGGAAATGAAAAGTTAGCTCTGGATTTTTCAAAAGAACTATTCAAAAATGGTATATTTATCCAGGCGATTCGATATCCTACAGTGCCAGTTGGAGAGGCTCGACTCCGTATTTCTATTAATGCTTCCTTCTCTAAGCCACAATTACTTTATGTTGTTAAGTGTCTAGACAAGATATCTAAGAAAATGGGTATAACATAACAAACAACCGGTCACATGTATACAAATAAATAAAAATATCGAACAATAGAAAAAAATAAGAAAATATTGAGGATACATGGTAAATGAAATTAAAATAATAACAATCACGCAAGAAGTTTTAAAAAATATAATATGAAAATAGAGTTAAAAAACATACCAAGTAGTATAATGTCTCCTTTTTTTTAAATTTCAAAGGCATTCAAATACTCTTAAGTTTGGTTTAAGCCTAAAATAGGGAAGTGCCCACACATACGCTTTATATCGTAGTACAAAGTCGGCTGTTGGTATATCTAAATTATTTTAAATATATCACTTTGATACATTTCACCATTACTATCAAAATTGAATTAATCAGAATATTTTTATCTTAAAAATTACAATTATAAGGAATCTTGAAGAAATAACATATTCCTTATTCTAGTTCTATTTATATTATTTCTATTTGACATCTTATGAACCACATTTTGTTAAATGAAATCTTAAGTAATATTGTTCATCAAGATCAGCAAATGAAAATGAATAAGACCAGATTAGTGGTATAACAACAACAGAAGTCTAACAACAAGAATTTAATACGTAAAACTGTTGTCTGCTATGGTCATGTTTCTTCTATGTTAGTTCCATCGTTTTTATAAAGAAATTAATTATTGACTCGTTTGAATCAATATCGTCATTCAATTGGGAGTATTCAAGCAAATTTTTAAAAGTCTTATCTGAAACTTCACAACAATCTTCATGAATTTTAGTCTACGAGATTTTAGATGATAATATATCTGTGTTTTTTTATTTATTTATTTAAAATGAATAATTAAAACAATCTCACTTAATAAGAATTAGTAATTTTAGTCATATATGTTGAAATTTTACACTTCACAAAAAATATGTGAACTCAGTAAAAAAATAGAAAGAATTTGGAATCAAGAAAAAACCTATTATATTATGATAAGTTAACATCACAACAAAATAATTTTTAGAAAACTACATAAATAATACAATCTCAATCCAAATGAATAGATATGCTAGGAGATCTATTAGCGGAGGAAAAAGGTATGATTACAGGTAAGAGGGTTTTAGAACCCGATATACACGGCCAACCAAGAATAGAGATATCTGCAATAGGTGAAGGAAAGATTAGAAGAAAAATGGAATATACAGAGATATGGACTTACACTACAGAACAAAGATTAGATAGTGTTCAATTTGGGCAAGGAATAGGCATCATGACTATCAAAGAAAGTAACGAAATAGTCTACATTAAGGGACAAGGAATAGGAAAGACTACCAAATCAGGAATTTTGCGTTTCGTGGGAACAGATTTTTATTCAACATCTTTGAATGGAAAACTCTCATTCCTTAATGAATTGGTCGGGATATTTGAATACGAACCTGAAAAATCGGGTAGTTATACTGCCAAGGTATGGGAATGGAAATAATGGAAAAAGAAATTCAAACAAAATTAAGATATTGTATCTACAATCGTAACACTATGCATTTCAAATATTTTTTACATAATATAAAAAATAAAAATTATTATCTTTATTATCCTTTAGATATCATTTGATTTACTATTTTATCTATAAAAGATTTTCCAATCCTTTCAATTTCTCTATCAGCATTTTCTAAAATAGGTTTATCTTGATGTGATAGGTATAACTTATCAAATTTAATTTTATTTGATGTTCTCACAATGGATAGAGAAGTTACTAAAGGATCAATGAAAAAATCTGTTGTTGGTTCAATAATTCCATCTGTTGAATTTTTAGAAAACATATCTGCACCAAATAGAATATTACTTTCTTCATGATACAATGCTATATGACCAAATGTATGTCCGGGAGAATGAATGACAGTTAAACTTTTTACTTTTGTCAAATCATCTAACGTACTGTCTATTTGAATAGGTTCTGCATCTAAACGTCCAAATCTCCTTATTAGATTGTTTATGTCTAAGTGATTTTGATCAAAAATCTGCTGTAATGTGCTTTGAGAAGGAGGACCAGGATAGTGTATATTTTTAGAGATAAAAGGAGCTTCCAACCAATGTGAATAAATTTTAGCATTAGATATTTTCTTGATGTAGTTTGCCGCTTGAATATGATCTGTGTGTAGATGAGTTAAAATTATCCTTTTAATATTTTTTAATTTCAATCCAATGCTGTCGATATATGTTTCAAATTTAGGCATCTCAGAAATAAAACCTGTATCAATAAGAGTCAGGTCTTTGCCATTACTGTCTTCTTGTATTATGTAAGGTATTATATTGACTCCAGGGATTGGAGTTTCCAAACCCTCAACCGAATAGATATTTTTTGCTATTTGTGTCATGTCTGAGATATAATACTGCTATTCAAAACTTACTTCTACTGGGGTTAGATGTGATACTATATCAAATACCGGGGATCTTTTCTGAGCAATTTCTACTAATTCTTGTAGTTTTTCCTCTGGTGCATCTGATTTTATTTTAAATGTAACTTTTATCTTTTCATATCCATTTCTTACATTGTCATCTAATCCAAGAAAACCATGCAAGTCAAGATCTCCTGAAAATGATGTTTCAACTTCATCTATCTTTATTCCTCTTGCTGCAGCATGATAAATAAGAGTTGTAGTTAGACATCCATCAAGTGCTGCAAAAACATATTCAACAGGATTAGCTCCATGGTCTTTTCCTAATAGTACTGGTGGTTCATCTTTTTCAAAGACATATGGTTGACTTCTTTTAAAAGTCTGACATGCTCCATCAAACTCATTAATAGTGGTTTTACCATGAGCACCATAAATCCATTTACCCTTTGCTCTGAAATTGAATTTTGCAATCTCAGGTTTTTCCTTGATTACTCCAACTGTCTCAAATAGTTTTGTCACATTGACTCCATTGACAATTTGTTGTTCTTTTTCATTTTCTTTGTTTATTGTTGTTTGATTCATACAAATGATATCATGATATCGTTATATAAATGTTATTATATTATGATAGCATGATATCAATAATAACAACACTTATTTGGATTTTAGTAGTATAAGAGACTGGTAAAATAAAAAATCACATTCTATCATTATTATCTTGATAAAATTTTAGATAAAGATATACCTAAAATAAATGATGAAAATGCAATTATTCACTATACTAAAACATACGAATTTCAATTGTTTGTATTATTATTATGTAAATTAGGAAGACCTCCATAACCACAAATAATAGAAACATTTGCAAAATCAAATAATGTATATCTATCCCTGCAGTATATGTTAAAGGTTTGGATTGTTAAAATGATTTAATTTTATAATAACAAAAGCTCAATACAATATAGTATTGTACTATAGTAGGCTTCTATTTCATCCTTTACCGTTATTTGATCTGGTTACTTATCATTTTATAAAATCGTCAACAAAACAAAGCAACTATTAAGATATTGTATTTCCTAATTTTTGTCCTAATAAAATACCAGTATAAGCAAAATCATTTTTCATTATTGCTTTAGTATAATTTGAAAATAATGATTTGTCAATACATGAACCATGCATAGGATATACTATGTTTGGTGATAAATTTTCAAGTCTTAAAGTTGTGATTCTTACAGGTTTTTCACTGGCAAATATTCCTGCACCTTTATAGAGATTAATCATTGATTCTGTTAGATCTTCCGATAGAACAGGTTTATTGTTTCCTGGTTGAATAAATAAATCAGATGTAAATAATGACCGTGTATTTTCCTCAAATATCATCATACTATCCCAATGATGAACATGTGGAGTCATAATAAATTTAAATTGTCTTTTGCCGGTCTTTAAAATATCGTTATCCCATACAGAGATGTGATCTACAGGAACATTATACCATCCCATAATATTCAACTTGGAACTTAAGTCACTGCAGACTAGTTTTGCAGCTGCTGATTCTAAAAATGCCATTCCACCCCATTCATCACTTTCAAAATGCAAAAAGGATATGTATGCTAATTTTTGTAAAGGAATTAATTCTTTGACTTTTTCTTTTATCTTTTCATACATCCCGATAGGGCCAGTATGGATTAACATAGGCTTTTCATCATTAACTAAAAATTGATTAAATGTTATTCCAAATTCATTAGAAAAACCTGCTATTCTATATATTCCATCAGTAATTTCAGAAATGTTAACATTGATATCTTTATTATAATAATTAGTTTTATTGATATCTTGCATATATAGAATAGAGTTAATAAGATAAATAAATTTTCATTAAACAATGCTTCTATTTTGACAAATTAAATATCAGGGTATATTTTTATGATTACCTGAATTTTATGTTTGATTCTTTTCTAAGCACAATTATCATAATATTAATTTTATTTTCAAATTCATATTGTTCGAAATTGGTACCATAGAAGCTATATACCGAGGATTAGAACCCTACTATATGGAGGATTCCACTCCAGACGTGTCAGAAGATTTCTCAGGTTCAATGTTTTTAGTGCAAATTATTTATTTCCATTCCCACATATAAGCATATTTTACCTGTGCATCTCCAGTATAGGTTTCCTCATAATCAAACATATATACTTCTCAAATTATTCAGAAATTCTAACTTTTCTGTAGAACCTGTGCTAAAAATTTGAATTCCACGTTCTTCATAATTCAAATCATCTATTGGAATACCAATTCATTGATAAACATATGTTGACTTTATTCTAATTAATATTTTCTATTATTTTGTTTGATTGTTATTATTTTCACCAGAATTTTTAGAAATAATCTAAAGAATTCTCTGAAATCATTTTTAAATTTTAAAATTTTCTTTCATTAAATCAAATTCAATCTTTTTTTTATTGTTTTATTTTTTATTTGCTCAGAAGAGTGACTCGGAGTTACCCTTTCTTTATGGACGTTTAAATGATATCTTTACATAAATAGAAACATGAAAACGGCAAAGTGGATCTGTACCAAATGCCAACGAACTTTTACAAGACGATGGAACGCAAATAGACATTGTGACAATATACACTTTGGACATTGCTATATTACTTTATTTAGAGAATATTTGGGAAATACACGACATAATAGTTTGCTACGGCTGCCAGATGAGTATTCTTCAGCAGATGCCGGCCAGATCACATATCAACAAGATTCATTTTTCAAAGCTAAAAAAAATCTTATCCTAGAACCCCAATTGGACACTTCTATGGACCCAATGGAAGATTATCTAGATAATGATATTTTGTTATATGATAAATTAGATGAACTAACATCACACTACAAACAATTAGAAAATCTTTTTTCACATGTTCCAGAATATCAGAGAAGATTGATTCTCGGTGATATTTTAACCAGAGCGTTATACTCACAAAATCCTGTTACATTTATTCATACTGAATTAGAGTGGTTTCAAAATGCAAAGAGCCGTATTAAAATGCTTGATGATATATCTTTGTCTTGTGGTATTAATAGAAATTTGACAAAAGAATTGTCGAAAAGAAGATTAAAAAAAGTCCAAAAACTATAAACAATTTATTCCCTGAAAGTAGGAGTACTTTTTTATTTTTATTTTTCAATAATTGTTATGGTATATTTTGTGTTTTGAAAGATCATCAATGATATATATTTCAAATGTAAGTATTATTTTTTATATAACTGAGAAAGGTTCTGATGATATGAAAATCTTCTAGTTTGTTTATTCCTGTATGTTGGCTAGGTTCAAAATTAACATACTCCTTATGAGAGAGAGACTATGACTGAACCGTATCTTATGAAGTGGATATCATAATACTCCAATAGAGAGCGCATGGATGTTTATCACTTGTGAGCCAACAAAGAAAAACAAAACAAGAAGGTGAATGAATAAAAAATTGAATCATTTCGGAATAGATGTTGGAAAGAGAAAATGTAGAGCCTCACTAAAAGATGATAACGGAAAGATATTAGATGAATTCTTCTTTGGCAAGAATTCTGATAGAATATCCGATCTTATTAAAAGGATATACCATCTTGGCACAAAAAAATGTAATGCAGTACTTGAATCTACAGGTAACATGTGGATGAGAATACATGATACATTAGAAGATAATGGAATAGATACCATACTAGCAAATACATACAAGACAAAGATAATAGCACAAGCAAAGATAAAATCAGATAAACTTGATGCACGTATACTATCTGATCTACTGAGAACAGGATTGATATACGAGTCATATGTACCTGTAAAGGAATTTAACAATAATGGATGAACTATGAAGCTTTACCCGAGTTAAAATCCTTTTTACCTATCATTTTAACGAATTTCAAAAAGTCTGATTCAAGAGTAAACCAGTATTTGAAGGATAGAATAGAAGGTTTTGAAGATTATTATCCATGTAGATAAGAAGAGTATAATCTATTTCATGTACATCATTGGATACAATTCTTTGTATCTATTTACAATTATACAACAGTAAATAGTAATTATGATTTAGGATTAAAGGAGTTAGGTCTTATCTTAAATTAACAGGGCTAAAGTTACAAAATTTTTAACTTTACAAATACTTAAATTCGTAATTATTAGTGTTTATAGTTATCATAAAAATTGGTAAAAAAAATCTCAAAACAAAGTAGTAAAAAAGGAAAAAATATAAAAAATGATAGCAAGAATCCAAAGAAACAATCCATAAAATCAAATTCAAATTCAAAAATAATTTCGAATACACCTAAATTCAAAAAAGCTATTAAAACTAAAGTAAATCCAAAAAATAAAATGAGTATAGTTGTAAAAAGATCAAGTGGAAGGAAGGACAAATCTGATACAGATAAGATAACTCAGAATGCAAGTAGGTCAGGTGTTTCATTTCCTGTCACAAAAGATATAGGAAAATCAATTAAAAAGAAAATAAAAAAATCTACTCAATCTAAATCAATTGGAAGAACAACAATAACGAAGCAAAAACCTATTCAACAACAAACACAAAAAAAGAAATCTACTCAATCTAAATCAATTGGAAGAACAACAATAACGAAGCAAAAACCTATTCAACAACAAACACAAAAAAAGAAATCTACTCCATTAGTAATAACTAAACAAAAATCGAAAATTGGTTCAAAAACAGAACCAGAAAAAATGATCTTTACTGCAAGTCAAGAAAAAAATTTATTACAGGATGAAATAAAAGATAAAAATCAACAAGATCATAATCAATCATTTTCTGATAATTCTCCAGTTGGGGAAGAAGAATTGATAGTTACTGCAAGTCAAGAAAAAAATTTATTACAGGATGAAATAAAAGATAAAAATCAACAAGATCATAATCAATCATTTTCTGATAATTCTCCAGTTGGGGAGGAACCCTCAACATATATGACACTTGAGGAGAAAGAACCCGGAATGGATATAGTTACAGCAAACAAAAATAAAATTCTTTTTGATCCAAGTAGTGAAAAAGGAGATTCTTAATCTTCTTTTTCTGTAACTTGATTAATTTTTAAACGTAAATATTCCCTTTAATTAGTATTTAATTGATCAGATAAATTAGATTGTGTATTATATTAAAATTTAATTCATATTTTTATAGCGGTATCGGTTTAGTCTGTTGTTTTAAATTTTCATTAGAATTCTGTCTATCTTAAATATTTCATTTAATTTAAGTTTCGAACAATAAAAAATAGACTCAATGCAGTAGAATACTACTATACGGAGGATTCAACTCCCTTTCGGCCCAATCTGTTTCCAACATGAGTCTCAACTTCAGATTAGTTTTGATTATGTTTATAGTTTTGAATTAACAATATAACATTTTATTAGACAGATTACCTCTGAATTATTGTTCTAAACTCGTTATTGAACACATTAAATAATTTTTGCATATGAACTATTGCCGTAAAATCTTCGCTAATTATCTGCGTCAACACTGAATAAAACAAGAAATAATTGACTTATTACAGGGACTTATACCAAAGTCGATATTTGTGAGGCATTATTATAGGCCTGTTATGGACAGTTTGGAAAGAGTTAGGAAATGTTTAACACAACTAGAAAATTTAATTAGATGAACGATAATTATAGTCAAGAGTTACTTTTTATCAGGATGCTGATCGGAAATATTTACTATAAATAGCATAAAGGACACAGAAACATAAGGTTTTAGAAAACTACATTCAATTTTTTAGAATGGATACTTATTGTATTTAGGAGTTGAAATAAAAGGTAACTGGTAAGATAAAAATTAAGTCGGAGACAAAAAAGTGGGTTGATTAGTTGGTACTATTGTGCTTGTTAGACTTCAGTTAGTCAGTTATTGTGCATAAAAAACTTCCCATATTGCAGGAGCGCTTGCAGTTTCATTAGTGCCTTTCCACTGTACATTAAGTGTACCATTACCACTCAATCTCATATATTCAGGATTTCCATTAATGGTGGCATTAGTATTATAAACAGGGGAATTTGCGGCAACGATCTTAGGGTCAGTAAATGTTAGAGTGGCTGAATCTGTACCGTTTTTCCATTGTAAAGTCAGAACTTGTGGATATGTATGTGTTCCTCCGGGAGAGGTTATGTTTGATCCTGATGTATGCGCAGTAAGACCTTTCATAGTCTTAGTTTCGACCAAGACCTCACTTGGTCCATCTCCTTTGGCCAGGTAGAAGTTTCCAGTTGGTTGATTACCAAATTGGGATGAAGTAGTCAGTAAGAACATATCCACTGTATAGTTACCATAATGACCAGCTGACCAGTACCATCTGTCATAGACCTGATTCCAGTTAATCGTTCCCCATTGACGGTCATGATATCCTGTTCCCTGTACCGGATGAGCATTACCATCATAGGTCAAGTTACCGCTAACTTTGGCATATGGCATTGGATCGGTTATAGCGCTGAATCGCGTAAGAGATGGGTCGAAATACCACATACCGGCACCACCGAATCTTGTGGGTGGGGCAGCGCTTTGGAAAACTAGATCGGCCCCCAATCCATTTTTCGTTGTTGGAATGTACAATTTAATAGTATCAAGATTGCCACGTAGCCAGTTATCACCCATTGTTACGTTAAGTGTATTCCGCGCAGCTTTGAATTGGTTAGTATCTATACGAACTATATCTTTTATTGCCGTACCATTAGGTGTAGTAACTGTAATACTAATAAAAGGTTGAAGTGGTCCGTTGTTGTCAAACCAAGGCTTTTTGCCATATCAGCTGAGTAGTTGAACCATCGGTAAAAAAGGCGTGCAAGTACCACCACTCAAATGTGCCTGGCATTGGGTTTGTTTGCATTCCATTCTCCTGGGGTTGCATGTTAGGTGCCAGTCCTTCATATGTCATGTATTCTTGGGTGTCACCTGAGATTACATGATTGCCAGCTGTAGTTGTTCTTGATGTTGTCGTATTTACATTTTGGCTGTCAGTACTAGCATAGCCTAGTGATGCACTTGAAATTAACAATAGCAGACCAGCCATAACTGTTAACAGGAAAAGTAAAAAAATCATAGGATGATTTTTTATATTATTTTGCATAGTTATTATGTTTAAAATATTTGTTACATATAATTTAGAAGAGTACTTTGCAACAGCTTTTCATGCATTGTATTACATTTATGAACAATCAGAAGAAATAAATTTTCTGTTCCATTGTGACATTCGTAGATGTTCAATTAATATTGATTATTATTCTAATATTAATCAGATTGGACAGAATTTGTCTTAAGTTACTGTATCTTATTCATAATCTAGAAATAATATGGAAAAATTGATACTACTAGATTGTAAATAAATAAATTTAAAAATTAATAAATAATTTGAAAATAAAATTTAAATTTTAAAAAAAGGAAAAGTTTGGAAGGTAATTGCTTCTGTGATTAATTATTCGTGTATGGTCCAGAGCTGATATCACCATATTTGTAGTAACCGGGTACCAACATATTTGTCAGATTAATAGTCTGGAAGTTATCTGGAGTTATTGCTGGAATAAGAGTCTTGGCAGATTCTGCAAAGGCCTCACCTCTAGGAATTACAATTCCTACCTCTTGAGCATATTTTTCATAATCAGCAATCATCTGCTGTAACAATTCGGGATGCTCAGCTGATAGATCTGTATTCTCTCCTAGGTCGCTTGCTAGATTAAATAATTTCCATTGTCCTGTCAAACCATCTCCAATTGCTTTCCAGTCTCCCATACGTACACTGGTGTTGTTAAACAGTTCACCTGATATCGGTTCATCTGCAGGATGTGTTATGTCTGCAGTACCCTCAATAACTGGCTTGAGAGATTTTCCCATCATTGCATGCACTTCATGTCCTTGATATGTTGAAGGATGTGATACTCCTGCTAGGTCCAGAATTGTAGGGGTAACATCGGTCATGTAAGCAAAGCTAGTAATAAGATTGGAGCTTGAATTATTGCCAGATGGTACAATTGTTTCTGGTAACTTTACAACAAATGGAATTCTTATTCCACCTTCATAAAAGACTCCCTTGAATCCTGATAATGGTGTAACTGCTAGATACGGGCCCCATGATCCCTAGTTAAAATCTGAAGTTTGTGTGCCAAGATTTGATAGACTGTTGTTTATTCCAGCTACAACTTGTTCTGCGTGTGTCAAGTCTACACCGCTAGCGTATTTGAAAAGTCCTATTTCAAATGGTTCGCTGCCGCCATTATCTGCGGTAAAGATTATAAAAGTATTATCATATTTTCCTGTATCCTTTAGGTATTGTATCACTTTACCAATGTGGTCATCCATATCTTCCATCATTGCTGCATGTACTGCTAATGCTCTTGCAGCATAAGACTTTTGATCATCAGTGAGGCTGTCCCATGACTGATTTGGTGGCAGTCTTCCAGGATCTGTCATATTGGTAGGCCATAACCCTATTTCCTTTTGTTTTGCAAATCTTTGATCTCTTAATTTATCTCATCCTTCGCTATAGATCTTGTCGTATTTGTCAATTAGTTCCTGACTTGGAGCCATGAATGGAGTGTGAGCTACCTGAAATGCAAGATATGCAAAGAAAGGTTTATCATCTGCCTCTATACTTTTGAAAAACTCAAGTAGTTTGTCTGCATAAAGAGAATTAGAAAAGACTGTACCATTTCCTGGTCTATCAACTTTTTTGCCATTCTCCATGAATGATACCGGCCAACTTGGTATGTATTCTGCAGAGCTGAAATGGTTAGCTCCGTCTTCAATAAGGGTAAATGACTGAGAAAATCCTCTATCATGTGGTGATTTACCATTTTGATATCCTTGTCCAGAAAGATGCCACTTGCCTGACAGCAAGGTATTATATCCTGCATCTCGTAGTAACTCTGCAACAGTTACCACATTGTCATTTATATAAGTCTCATATCCTGGTTTTCCTACTTGATTGGGTGCAATGAGTTCAAACATTGTTCCTATGCCTGCGATATGCCAGTCAACTCCGGTAAGTAATGATGATCTTGAAGGTGAACAGGTAGGTGCAGTGTGAAAATCCATTAAAATTTTTCCATCGTTAGCAAGTGCATCTAGATTTGGAGTTGATATCTCACCTGCAAATGAACCTATATCAGAATAGCCAAAATCATCACCTACTATTACTAGAAAATTTGGTTTGTTTTCAGAAGTTTGTGCATATATATTGGAAACCGATCCAACCGCTAAGACTGCAATGAAAATTGTTAGGGTTTGAAAAGAAAATCTATACTGTGTCGTAAAAGTATTTAAATCCATTACAATAACTGAAATAATTGTCTATAGAAGGATTTTCTTTAAGAAACCAATAGAATATTTTTAGAGATTACATTTCAGGAAGACATTTTTTATAATATTTGTAACTAAATTTGGAGAAATTAATTAAAATATAAAACACCACAACAATAGAATCACTGTTCTATTATCATTTTTCAATACAATACTTTTAAACGCTGTGTTAATTTAAGATAATATTCAACTCCTTTAATAAAAAATCATGATTATTATTTACTATCATATCATTATACATAGAAACAAAGAATTGTATCCAGTTATGTACATGAAATAGATTACATTCTTCTTTGATACAAGGATAATAATCATCAAAACTTTCTATACGGTCTTTCAAAAACTGGTTTACTCTTTCCATCAAACTTTTTTCTATTAAAGAATGCAGATAGTGTTTTAATCCAATTATGTTACACGCTTCATCATACCAGGTACCACCATCAGTGTAAACAGTATGTTTTCCATATTTGTCAACAAGAGAATTGATGAATTTCTCAGCAACAAGCATGTTCCTCTCTTCAGAAATATAGATTCCAAGCACAGAACTATGTATTGGTTCAACACAAAACCATAACCAATAATGCTGGTTTCCTATTTGAATGATGGTTTCGTCTATAATAAAAGCAGTTGCTCTTTTTCTTTTGTAGATCTGACAGGAACCAAACCTTTGTATCCAATTCCAAACAGCAACATGACTTCTCTTTTCATCTCTAAATATTACTAATGCTTTAGATGTGTTACGTAAACTTAAACCAAGAAAGTATAGATAAAGAGAATACATAACAATATAATTATGTGTTCTAATTCTTTCAAATTTGATTTGATTCATATGATAAATAGAATGTTCCTAGCTATAGCTGTTTCTGCTTAAGTTAACATCTATGAAAATCTTTATCTGTATCAGGTGCTCCTTATGTTCCTTTTAACCTTAATTTTCTATTATAATTCATCATATTAAAAATTATCTAAAATAGCATATGCTAGACATGTCACTTTCCTTTCCTTTTTCTGTTTCATTCTTTTTATTTTCTTATTTTTTAATTCGGCTAACAGGCGGCAAACATCTATTCACCTTCTTTAAGAGGTAGTAGTATAGCCGCTCGGATATTGGTTCAGTCAGAGCCTCACTCTCATACGGAGTATGTTAACTTTGAACCTAGCCTGTATACAAAAGGAATTGGTATCCAATAAAGATTTTCATATAGTCAGAGCCCTTTTAAATATCTAAAAGCCAACTTATATTAATCATGAATATAATATCGAAAATTGGACTGAACAAAACCATATCAGTAGTTATAGCCATTGCGATGCTTGGTTCTGCAGGGTTTTCTTTATATCAAGGATCTCAAGCATACGCTCAGGAAGATAATACAGTACAATTTCCAGTAGACTCACAAAAATATTAAATTCAGTTGATCAAGCAAACGCAGCATTGGCAGACGGTGATGATGAATTAGTATCACAAAATCTTCAAGACATTGAAACTCAGGTACGAGATCAGTTAGGTCAAGTAAATGTGCCTATAAATGATACATCAGCAGATGAAATAGGTGATGTCCTAGTACAAACTGAATAAAATACTGCATCATCATAACTATATATTTCTAATATCAATATACATAGACATTTTTTTCTTAAAATAAGAAATTATATTTTCTTGGTTTGAGTTTAAGTAATACAGCTACATATTAATTGTATTTAATGATGAGAACACGTGTTACGTGTCTGTCCTGAAATAAATAAAAAGCTTTTCCTCTAAGATCTACAAAAGGAAACGAGTATCTGTTTTATTCAATAAAATAATAATTACAATTTTTTATATTTTAAATATTTTCCAAATTTTATAAAGTTTTGAAATAAATGTAAATTTTTATAGATGGGGATCTGATCTTATTTACTATTTACTACTATAAGTTAAAATTCTTTAACATTATCAATTAAACTTTTGATAAAATAAATAATATCTTATTTATATAAGTGAATCAAGAAGCGAAAAGTGATCTTGTTTTCATTGTTGTTGTGTCATCTGTTGAATAGAATTTGTAATACCTATTTCATTATTATTTTTTTTAATTAAAATCATTCAAATCAAATATAATCAAGATAGTTAGAAAAAAACAATTCAGTTAAAATATTTTATAAATCTATAAAATCTTTGATGAATAAGGTATCAAAATCTGTCCAAATATATGGACCAGTAAATATGAAAATTTGAAAATGTAGATGTGGAATATATGTATAACCAGTCATACCTACTTCTGCTATTTTTTGTCCTTGTTGAACCTTTTGTCATTCTTGTACCTTTGAACTATTAAATCTGAGATGAACATACCTAGACCATTCATTATTTTCATCCATAACTGAAATGAAATTAGAAAAATTCCAATAAGCAGGATTAGGACCACCTATTGAGTCATCTTTAACAATTGTAATTACTCCATCTGCTGCTGCAAGTACAGGCGTATTTTCTGGAACAATAAAGTCTATCGCATTTCTTAATTTTCCTATATGAGCAGGGGATGTATTTCTATCAATTCGTTGGATAGAAAACTTTGGTACTGGAAGATGATATTTGTTTAAAGCAATTTTATCATGAAAATTATTATCATCCTTCACTAAACTTATTAGAAAAAAATATTATTTAATAATTCATAATCAAAGTAATTTTATAAAATATTAGTTTATTCTAAAAGCCAGATATACCCTTTTTCCATTATTTTGAGTCAATGAAAAATTCAATAGATAAAGATTGCGGGTAGCTAGAAAAGATTAGTCTTGTTAACATGAACTTCATGATTATTACATTTTATTTTCGTATTTGTGAAATATCTCTTGAATGCCTCTTGTTATTTTTACATCTGGCTCTTCGTTTTTATAACCTATTGGAAGTAATGTAACAGGCAGAAGATTATTAGGTATATTAAGTATTCTTGATATCTTGTCCTCTTCAAATGCTCCAATCCAAACCGTAGAAAGTCCTAAAGCAGTTGCTGTTAATTGTGCATATGTAGCAGCTATTGTAGCATCTTGAATTGAAAACAGCTTTGCTTTTTGCCCATATTTGATAGGCCGAGTTGGATTAGCACAAAAAATTAAAAGTACTGAAGCCTGTAAAATGGCCTCTTGATTCAGAGATGCCTGCATAATTTTTTTTTTTGGTTTCATATTGATCTATAAAATAAATTTCAAAACTTTGTAAACCACCAGCTGAAGGACATAAATCACATGCGTCTATGATTTTATTTAAAATCGTTTTATCAATAGCGATATCAGTAAACCTTCTTATTGATCTACGCTCTCTGATTACCTGAAAAAAAGGTTTCTCATTCATGCTATAATTTCACGTATGATCTTATATTTTTTAAGATATAAAAAATTATAGTGTGTAGCATCATTATCTTTCAAAAACAATATTCTTCTAATGTATAACAAAAGATTGTCTATATAATTTAATAAATTCATCATAGATGGTGGTTATATTCTTATGGATGTTGGATTTATTAAGTCACAAAGAATGGCACTATGAAATATAAACAAAAAGAAAGCGGCATACTATTTCTTTATCCTGATGGTTATGTAGAATTTGTAACATTTCTTTAAACTGGATTATTTATTTCAAATTGAACATTATTGGTAATTGTGAGGGCATTATCATAACAGATCAGAATTGATGAAATACATTTTACCCAATCGAGAAAACTACTCAAGAAAATGTATACAAATGTTAAAGATATTTAAAATAATTACAACAATAACAATAATAATATTAAATTTATAGTACCAATAATACTGGTAGTTGATGCTTCTGGTCTTACAATATATAAAAAATGTAATTACATTGAAGATTAATGGAAGAAAGAACGAAGCGAATGTCCAAAATACAAATTGCAGTTGATATAAAATCAAAACAGATAATCTATTTCCAAACTTTATAAAATAATAAATACATTTGCAGATAAAGCATACTAGAATCTAAATAATTTTGATCTTCTAAACAGAATGGAATATCGAACCTCTAATATCTGTCAGAAAAAATGCTAAGAGTAAAAGAACAAGAAATCTGTATCTCGAAAGCACTAAGTAGATCTAATTCAAAATATTGGATATGGCAGATGATTAGAAACTGAAAAAGATCGGAAAGAGAAGTATTGCTAAAGTAGTGTTTTCATCTTTAAAACATATACTTGGGGAACATTTACTATCAAAAAAAAAGGTTCAGTATGCAAAAAAAGAGAATACCCGAAAGATAATGTTGTAAAAGAAATTTGTATCGTTGTAGCAGGACGATAATTTGTTTACAAGTAAAATTTATTTTTGTTGAATAAAGATGCAGACTAAAAAATTTGATAAAATAAAAGAATTTGGATGATGATGTCATTAACAGTCCCAAACAAAACTAATGAAAAAAAATACAAATAATACAACTTCAACAGAGCGAAATTGGAATGATAAGGATATTTTCCATTTTCTGCCTAAAAAATTGATTAATATCTACTAGATCTCAATCCATCTTTAAATGCAAGTCATCGATAATATTCATTGCAGCATTTCTGCCTGGTGCCATAGATACGCCGGGTCCAGGATGACAACCAGAACCACATAAATATAAATTAGATATTGATGGGATTCTGTAATTTGATAATTCTTGGATTGGTCTCATTGCACCGCTTTGATAAGGTAAAACTGCACCACATGCTATTGTACCTTTTATACATGTTGAAGGTTTGTTTTCAAAATCTTTAGGAGAATAAGAGGTAATCTTTAAAATTTCCTCTCGTAAGTTTGGTATATAGTCTTTATCAATTGATGATATTATGGTATCACTGAAATTATCTTTAACCTGATTCCATTCTAATTTTGTTGTTAAAAATTCTACTTTGGATTTATTATCCGATATAATTTCTTTAATATCATAAGGAACACTCAAAATAAGGAATTTTAAAAGATGTTTGTTATTTGGTACTCTGCTGGGATCCATAAGAGAATCATTACTCATTATTGCTAGCGGATTGGTAGGTATTTTTCCACTTCTACATTCAGAAAAAATTTTAGATAAATAGTCTATTTCAGGAGGAGAAAAATGAATTTGACTAGATAAAGATAATATTTCAGAATTATTTTTAAATTTGATTGGATTATTTAGAGCTAGGTAAATTGCAAAAATTGCATCTCCCCACTCTATTCCTTTAACTTTTTGCAAAATTCTTTTTTCTACATTTTCTTCACCTAGATGTTTTACTACCAGCGTAAATGGATCAGTACTAGAAGCAATAATTTTTTTTACACCTATTTCTTTACCATTTTCTAATCTTACTCCAATTGCCTTGCCATTTCTAACAATAATTTTTTTAACAGATGAATTAGTTAATATCTGTCCACCATGTGATGTTATAAATTTTGATAAGGCTATTGGTAAATTTATGAAACCTCCTTTCACAACATTATTTCCACCATACTGAATACAGTTTGCAAAAAGATATGATAAACCACCTCCTCCTGCATCATCGGGTCCTAGACCTACAAAAGCAGAAAATGTACCAAACATGACTTTCGATTCCTCTGATTCAAACCATTCATTTGCCCAAGATCTCATAGATTGAATATCGAATTTATATGTGTCTATTTCTATATTATTATAATCATGTTTATATTTCGACTCATTTTCCATATATTTTAACTTTGAAGATAGTAGTCTTGGAGACGAGTTAATCGATTCTATTATGGCATCTTTATTTTTCAAGAAAGTATTGAACATTTTATTCCAAGTTACCGCATCTCTTTTAGAGTACTTTTCGATGCTTTTCATAGTTTTTCCAATTTCTCTATACATAGATATATATCCGCCATTTGGAAATATATGAGAATAAGAAATTTCAGGTTTTATTAATTCAAATCCATATCTGTAAAGATTCAATTCTTTAGGTACCGGAGAAAAATTTGCTAATTGATAACCAAATGCATGGACATCTGACTTGAATCCTGGAAGAGTAATTTCTTCTGTTATTGTCATTCCTCCTATCGTATGATATTCTTCTAATACCAGTACTTTTAAACCAACTTTAGCTAAGTAACAGGCACAAGTCAAACCATTATGGCCTGCTCCTATTACTACGGCATCATAAGATACATCCAATGTAGTGTCCTTGACAAATAAAGAAATCCCTTACTTAAATTTTTATCAAGTTTTTAATCCTATGTTACTTTGACATTAGTTATAAAAAATATCTATATCAATAATTATATAAAAAGTGAGACGCTATATTAGATTTTAAGTTAATAAATCATCTATTATTTTGAAATGATCATTAACAGGATATGGTTGATCTATGCAGCGAGATATATAGATCCTAATATTCTAAATAGACTCAATAAAATTAATTTGAAAGAAATAGAACATCAATCTATAATGCCATATATTCTTTTTATCTGTACTATCTTGCATTAAGTTTATGTCAAACAGCTCAAGCTTTATTATATTTAGAAATCACAAACGAAGTTCTTGTTTTAAAATAAATTCAGAGGATTTGCAACCTTTCAGATCTGTAAAAGAAAAATTGCATCTATCTTTATTTTTCCCTGGTAATTCCTGGAAGCTATTTGTAAGGTAGCAATAATTTGAGTATATTAATTGTTGTACTTGCATACATAGGTAACAGATTCACTTACCAACATGGGTAACACTTTCTTTTATCTGCTTGATTATCTTTTTCTTACTATGATTA
>Ga0315534_1000422_pt1 | contig 29055 bp, 30 predicted proteins | sample SalMarSW160240MG_FD_203094 | JGI IMG/M metagenome (GOLD analysis project Ga0315534, IMG submission 203094) | Salt marsh sediment microbial communities from the Plum Island Ecosystem LTER, Massachusetts, United States - Salt Marsh Sediment SW1602-40 ...
CCGCCTGGATTCTCCTGTGGCACTATGAGTATTTCCCGCTCACACTGGTCGCCATGCTCGTTCTGCTGGCGTCTCTCCTGTTCATCTACGTTCGAATTTCAAAAGCCCGACCGAATCTCGGTCGAGAACAAAAATGGTTCCTGCAGCTGCCCTTCAGCATCTATCTGGGTTGGATATCCGTTGCCACGATCGCCAACGTCTCCCAGGTGCTTTTCTCTGCAGGCTGGAATGCCTGGGGGATTTCAGCGACCGCCTGGACGGCGATCATGATCGCCGTGGCAACATTTCTCGGATTGATGATGCAGTGGCGCGAAAACGATTCTGCTTATGTGCTCGTTCTGATATGGGCCTTTGTCGGCATCGCCATCAAACACGCCGAGGTGGCAACTTCAGCCTGGGCGTCCGTAACCATCTTGGCGATTGCCGTCCTCTATGGGACCTTCCGCAAACGGAAGTTGAATCTGTCGGAGACGTAAAATGAGCGTCAAGATCGTCGCCGATTCGACCTGCGACCTGCCACAGAGCATCATCCAGGAATTCGACATCAGCGTCGTTCCGTTGTATATCAACATCGGTGATCAAGGATATCTGGATGGAGTCGACATCACGCGCAAGGACTTCTACATTAAGTTGCCGCATTACGACGTCCATCCCACAACGGCCACACCGGGCATCGAAAGCTTCACCCAAGCCTATCAGCGACTTGCCGATTCGGGCGCTTCGGAAATCCTTTCCATCCACATTTCCGAAAGCTTGAGTGCCACGGTCGAAGTCGCCCGCAAAGCCGCACAACGATTCAGGGCAGTGCCGGTCAGGGTTCACGATTCCCTGCAGCTGAGTCTGGGCACGGGCTTTCAGGTGGAGTTAGCCGGACACATGGCAGCCAACGGTAAGTCGACCGACGAAATCTTGGCTGCCCTAGCACAGATCGCCCCCCGCAGTTTTGTTGCCGCAAGATTGGATACGCTTGATTTCCTGCGCCGCAGCGGCCGCATGAACCGTTTCATGAGCGGGCTGGGCAGCCTTCTGCAGCTGAAACCGATTCTCACCATGAAATTGGGACAACCCGGCTCGGAACGCGTGCGCACGAAGGAGAGAGCCGAAGCCCGCTTGATTCAAATGCTGGATGCGTATCAACCGATCGAGCGCTTTGCTTTGCTGCACACCAATGCACCACAAGGGGCACAAGAGCTGCTCGCTAAAATCGCCCACTCAATACCACAGGGTGAAGTGATGTCTATGGACATTACGCCCGTCATCGGCGCCCACATCGGGCCGGGCGCGGTAGGTTTTGCTATCATCTCGAAGTCGCCAATTTTGGATCGAGAAAGGAAGGCTTTATCATGAAGGAAGAGCAACGACGTGCATTGATCGCCATTCCGATCATCTTATTCATCGCCGCTGTTATCGCCATCGCCGGTAGTCAGGCGGGTTACACCGTCGGGAAAGTGCCCGTATTCGCAACGTGCGTGGCGCTGGCGTTCATCATTCAGTGGATCGCTTTCATCCCAGCTTACCGCTCGCAAACCGAAAAATTCTTCGACCTGACGGGCAGCCTGAGCTACATTAGTGTGGTCCTGCTGGCTTTGCTGCTCAGTCCTACGATCGACAGCCGCGCCTGGCTGCTGGCCGGTATGGTCATGATCTGGGCGATACGTCTGGGAACGTTTCTCTTCCGACGTATCCTGGCCGCAGGCGAGGATCGCCGCTTCAGGGAGATCAAGGCATCCTTCGCCCGCTTTTTACTCACCTGGACCTTGCAGGGCCTGTGGGTCACGTTTTCGCTCGCCGCCGCGCTGGCGGCGATCACCGCAGAGTATCGAGTCGAACTCGGCGGTTTTGCCGTGCTGGGAGCACTGGTTTGGCTGTTGGGTATCGCCATCGAAGGGATTGCGGATTGGCAAAAAAGCAAATTTCGGGAAAACCCTGAGAATGCCGGAAAATTCATCCGATCAGGCTTGTGGGCCTGGTCACGACACCCCAACTACTTCGGCGAGATCGTACTTTGGATCGGCGTGGCCATCGTTACGCTGCCGGTGCTGCGCGGCTGGCAGTGGCTGACGATGATTTCACCCATCTTTATATTTGTCTTACTCACGCGCATCAGCGGCGTACCGATGCTGGAAAAGCGCGCCGATGAAAAATGGGCTGGCCAAGCGGATTACGAAGCCTACAAGGCCAACACACCGGTCCTGATCCCACTGCCACCCAAAGATATTGCTTTTAAGTCCTGATGGCAGCAGTTCAAGAAATCCAGAATAACACATGGATATCTCCAACCCCGACGATCGACACGATTTGACCTAAAAGGAGATAGGACAATGTTGGACACTTTAAAAATCATCGCTTGCGCAGCGACAATTATCACCGGTGCGGTCTCCCTTTTCTGGCCGCTGAAAGTGCTGGGTTTTACCGGACTGGAGGTAAACGGTGGACGCGGCATCACTGAAATCCGGACCATCCTCGGTGCTCTTTTCATCGGTTTGGGTGCCGCCGTTCTCTACTTCAACACGCAGGAGACGTATCAGGTCCTCGGCATTACCTACATCACCATGGCGGTCATCCGAGGTATGGCGATGTTCGTGGAAAATGCTGTCGTTTCCTCGAACGTGATCAGCTTCCTCGCCGAACTCATCTTTGGCGTTATCTTGGTATTGTAGACGGAGAAGAATCGAATGCGATACGCTAAGTTGATATCCGCTTGTGGAATCATCGCCATGACGGCGGTTTTAATCTATGGATTCGCTGTCGGGGATTTCGGATCGGACAGTGCCAAGCTGCTTCGAAACCCATGGGGTGTGGTTTCCATGGTCGATCTGTACACCGGTTTCATCTTGTTCTCCGCATGGATCGTGTTCCGAGAGAAATCGATCGGTCGTGCCATCATCTGGGCGGCACTGATGATGGTGCTGGGATTTTTCACCGCCAGCGTTTATGTTTTCCTCGCGCTGCACAGCAGCAACGGAGATTGGGGACGATTCTGGATGGGCTCACGGGAAGATGAATAAGCGCAGAGAGTTGATCGAAGAACTAAGCATGGTGTTCTCCGGAAGAGGCACCCGACTGCTTGATTCACTCCTTCCCTTATTGGTCTTTCTGATCGCCAATCCATTGCTGGGATTGAATCCCGCCCTGTGGGGAGCGTTAGGTGTGGCGGGCATCATGACGATCTTTCACATCTTTCGCCGTGAATCACTGCTCTATTGCCTTGCAGGTCTGGGCGGTGTGGTCCTTGCTGCCTTGTTCGTCAGAATCAGCGGCTCGGAGGCAGGATTTTTCTTCCCGGGGTTAATTTCAAGCGCCGTCACCATTCTAGTATGTGTCCTTAGTGTGGCTATTAAGCGACCGCTGGTGGCGTGGACCAGCTATGTCGTCCGGCGTTGGCCGCTGGACTGGTATTGGCATGCTAATGTTCTACCCGCTTATAACGAAGTCACGATGATCTGGACCGTCGTCTTTGCCACTCGGTTGGGTTTTGAGTTCTGGCTGTACCAGCGTGATTCACTCGACGCTTTGGGGGTTTCGAGAATCGTCCTCGGCTGGCCGCTCATCATCGTCTTGCTGATCGGCACATATCTCTACGGCTTGATGCGTTTGAGCCAGCTGCAGGGTCCTAGCGTCGAGGAATTCAAAGCTGGCGCGCAGCCACCATGGCAAGGTCAGAAGCGAGGGTTTTAACCTTCGATATGCGTAACGGACGGCGCCTCGGTTTGCTGGCATGAGATTATGGACGCTCCACCCTCGTTATTTAGACCGACAAGGATTACTCGCAGTGTGGCGAGAGGGACTGCTGGCTCAGGCTGTGTTGCAGGGAAAAACGCGAGGCTATAAAAACCACCCCCAGTTGGTTCGTTTCAAGCAACATCCCGACCCTCTCGGCGCGATCGCATTCTATCTCTCGATCATCCATGAAGAGGCGACCAAGCGAGGCTATCATTTCGATTCCACAAAATTCGATTTTAATAAGCGCCCAAAATCAGTTCCAGTCACCTCCGGTCAACTGGATTTTGAATTCAGGCATTTACAAAAGAAATTAGAAAAACGCAGCCAAGAAGACTACGCCGCATTGCTAAAAGTTGAGCACATCGACAGCCATTCGTTATTTCGGATTTTGCCCGGAAAAACCGAAACCTGGGAGAAAGGGCCTAATCGATCCCTGGCAATCGGTTGAATACAAACCATCCCCATTCTGAATTAGGGTCAGAAGAGTTCCCCAAACATATCGTCGTGTCCTCCAAGTCGGCGACTTGCCTCGCCTTCTCCTGCGTGCTAGGATCGTAGCTAATTAGCGAAATCGGTTCTGCCCATGAAGGCACGCATTATCCAACTGCTTAATCAACCTGCCGTACAGGCGTGCATGGCGGCGACGATCGCCCTCTCCATCTATCTACGCACGCTGGCGCCGACCGTGATGTGGTACGACATGGGCGAGTTCGCTACAGCATCCTACATCCTCGGCATCGCCCACAACACCGGTTATCCGCTCTATATTCTATTAGGCAAATTGTTCACCTACCTGCCCATCGGCGACGTTGCCTACCGCGTGAATTTAATGTCCGCGGTTTTCGCCGCACTGACGGTGTTCGTGATCTTCCTCATCGTCGAACGACTCACCCAGAAGCGAAGCGCCGCGTGGCTTGCCGCTCTGACGGCCGCCTTCTCATCAACGTTGTGGTCCAACGCCACCTGGGCGGAATCTTACGACCTGAATGCCTTCCTTACCGTGCTCATATTTTGGTTTTTGCTTCGCTGGTTGGAAGGCGGTCAGCGCAAGTTCATCTACCTCGCCGGTCTACTTTTCGGATTGAGTTTGGGCAATCACCGCTTGATCCTGATTCTCTTCATCCCCGCCGTCTATCTGGTTTGGCACATGATTCGCAGCGGGAAAGACCGTATGGATTGGAAAGGTCTGGCCGTCATCATCGGGTTCATCTTACTTGGCTTCAGCATCAACCTCTATCTGCCCCTGCGCGCCGCGCAGCAGCCGGCCTACATGTGGGCGGACGCCTCGGATCCACAAACGCTGCTGCGCATGCTCTTCGTCGGTGCGACCGATCGCAGCGCCTTCATTAACCCCTTTCGGAACATCGCCACTCTGCGGATTTGGTCGATTACTCTCACCAGGTTCCCCGCATACGAACTGACCGTATCCGGCCTCTTACTGGCGGCTTTCGGCGCCTTCTCGCTTCTTCGAAGGAAACGCCCTGTATTTTACGTAAGCGGGTTGGCCATTTTGTCGACACTGGTGATGGTCTCCATTTACGGAATACACAACATTTTCAATTACTTCCTGCCGATCTACCTCTTTCTGACCATCTGGATCGGCCCCGGCGGAGCTCAACTCGTCGAGTGGATTCAAAACAGTCTGCCGAGCAGACTTGATTCTCGACTCACATTTCTTACCCCATTGCATCGCCAGGGGATGTTAATACTGCTCATGCTTCTCGTCCCTTTCACGCTTCTGTTGAGGAACTTCGCTCCACTCGACCGCAGCCAACACCGGCACGCAGGCGATTTTGCCCATTACCTTTTCTCGAAACTGGAAGACAACAGCATCGTTCTGGCGGATTTCTGGTCCTGGGCGCCGTTGATGTATACCCAACTGGTTGAGGGTGAAGGATCGCAGATTGCGGTGCTACCTGCACTCTCCGATTCGGACGTCGATCAGAACCAATTCCTGGATGTGTTACAAGAGGCGGGCGCCAGCGTTTATGTGGCCGTCAGCGCGGAGGACACCCCGCGCCTGCAAATTGAGCCGCAGCGGCTGCAGCTCGTGGCCCCGTACGTGATTCAGGGTATGACCACGCCGTGGCAGCCGCTCCCGGAGTACAAAGACCTCCTGGTCCCCAGCGGCATGCTTTACCGGGCCGTGAGTCACCTGCCGGATCTAACCATCGACGAATCGCGCATAGAAAATCCCATGGATGTTGATTACTCCGGAGAATTGTCCCTGGTGGGTTTCAGCATACGGCCGACCAGGATCAAACCGGGCGAAAGTTTCCTAGCTACCTACGATTGGCGGCTGCAACAAGATACGAACACCAACTTCTGGGTTGACGTCCTCTTTACCGACGAAGAAGGGAACGTAATCACCGAATCCGGATTCCCACTCTGGCTGCACAGCCACTGGATCGGCGCCCGGGCAAATCCAACCTCGACGTGGCAAGTGGGGGAAATCTATCGAGAATTGCTGGACGGCATCGTTCCCAGAGAGATCCCCGCGGGCACCTACCAGATCCGCGCTTTCCTCTATCGCGGCATCCGGGAAATGCCCGTCGAGCCTGATGGAGCCGAGTCAGACCAGGAAGGTACAACGCTGGGGATAATTCAAGTCCTCGAGGATTAAATCACAAAGATCCCTTCACACCGGGTTCCGGGATCTTTGTGGTCTGTTCTTCAAACACTTCTAGGGTTGGGTTACGTTGCCATCCGTATCCCAGCTATAGGTGAACTCGGTCGGCAGTGAGCGCAGATAGCTGCAGAAATCGCAATCCGTATCGGCAGTTGCGATCGTGGCTGCGACTGCCCGTGCCGTGATGGTCGTGGTGTCCGGATAGTTCGTCGCCAGGTAAATATCGACGGCGGTCTGGACCTGATCCAACTCGGCAGCCTTGGTGTTGGTGGTCGCCGAGGTGCTCAAACCGTTCAGCGCCAGAGTGACGATGCCGAACAACACGCCCATGATGGCGATGGTCACCAGCAATTCGACCAGTGTAAAACCTTCTTCATTTCGCTGTAGTCTTTTCAACATTGGAACACCTCCACTCCAATTTCGTGATTACGACATAATTCAACGAGTGATAATTAAACCGCATTCGATACATAGAAATCGATCCCAATGTCCCTCCTTTTTCAGGTTCACATATGCGTAGTATTGCACACAATTCCTCAATTCACCCTTACAAGAGCCTTTCAGTCCATTATCACTATTTCACACATAAATTCGCTACATGGTTCAGCCGCGCTCGATCAGGGCGCGCAGCGCTTCGCCGTCGTTGGCAACTGCATACGCTTCTTCCCGGGAAATCGCCTTCCGCTGCAATAAATTGTTGAGTGCTTGTTCGAGAGTCTGCATCCCCTCCTGCCCGGCGGTTTGCAGCACGCTGGCCATCTGATGCGTTTTCCCCTCGCGTATCAGGTTGCGAATTGCCGTATTGACCAGCATCACTTCCACGGCTGCCACGCGGCCTTCCGCAGCCAAACGAGGTAACAGGGTTTGGGAGAGAACCGCTTCCAACGTCAGGGAAAGCTGCATGCGGACTTGGCTCTGCTGATGCGGGGGAAAGGAATCGATGATGCGATCGATCGTCGACGGCGCGCCGCTGGTGTGCAGCGTCGAAAGCACCATGTGGCCGGTCTCGGCGGCTGTGAGGCATGCCGCCATCGTCTCTGGATCACGCATTTCCCCGACCAGGATGACATCCACATCCTGGCGCAGAGCAGCTCGCAGCGCGGCCGCGAAGGACTGCGTATCCCTGCCGACCTCGCGCTGTGTGATCACGCAGCGCTTATCTCGATAGATAAATTCGATCGGATCTTCGATCGTCACGATGAGGCGCGGATCGTGCTGGTTGAGGTGTTCGATCATAGCGGCCAGCGTGGTCGATTTCCCACTGCCGGTCGGTCCGGTGACGAGGATCAGACCGCGCGGCTTGAGCGCCAAGGTTTTACATATCGCGGGGAGCTCCAAATCGTCGATGCTCGGCACTGCGACGGCGACACGGCGGAACGCCAGGCTGATGCTGCCGCGCTGTACGCTGGCATTAACCCGATAGCGAGCCGCTTCGGGCAGCGTGTAGGAAAAATCCAGGTCTCGGCTTGCTGCGAATCGCTGCCGGGTGCCATCGTCACTAACGTGTTCGAAGGCCTTCATGGTCGCATCCGCCGTAAGTGGTTCTTGATCGGACGCTGGAACGAGTTTGCCGTGCACCCGATAGATGGGCGGCGAACCTGCGCGCAAATGAAGATCGGAAGCCCCGATCTCGACCGTAAATTTCAACAATGAATCGATGTCCATGGCAATCCTACCCAGACCACCAACGAATGATTTGCTCACCATAAAACAGCGTCGTCATCGCGCCCAACGTCAAGAAGGGTGCGAATGCAACCGGATCTCGCCTCCCAATTCGACCCGCGGCCAGCAAAACGCCGGAAATCAAACCGCCCAAGACGAACGATAAAAACAAGGCTAAAAGTACATTGGGGAAACCAACGACCAAACCAATGAATCCCATCAATTTAACGTCACCCATTCCCATCCCTGCCGGGTAGATAATCGCCAGAAGCAACAATAAACCGAAACCGAGCAAACCACCCAACAAGCGTTCGCCAAGCGGCGGTTCCGGGAAGATCAATGCAGCGATCAAAGCAAACCCAATTGCGGGATAAACAATGCGGTTGAAAATCTTGTGCTGTTCCAGATCGATGACCAGCGTGACGATCAAGATGGCGCTGCAGCAGGCGACGAATCCCGCATAGGCACTCGATGAAAATCGCAACCAAATCAGAACGAAGAGTACGCCCGTCCCCACTTCAACCCAGAGGCAGCGCGGCGGAATCGGCGCCTGGCAGTAACGGCATCGTCCCCGGCGGATCAGGTAACTGAGGACGGGAATCAAATCCATGGCCCTCAATCGCCGCCCACAAGCATCACATTGCGATGCTGGCGAGACGATCGACTCACCCTTGGGCAAACGGTCGATACATACGTTCAGGAAGCTGCCGATCGCTGTTCCCAGCAAAGCGAATAGGAGCGCCGTCATCGGGCTCACACCTTTTTCATCGCCAAACCCAGATTGGCGGCATAGGTTGCCACAGGAAATCCCTCGGGCAAGCGCATGGGAGGCTGTGGGGTCTGGATGTGAAAAGATACTTTCGATTTCAACAATTCGATCATCTTCGGATCGTCGAATGGCGCTCCGGTCACAAACACCGGCGTACGTGGACCCAAGGGATGATCCCGGTTGCTGTCGTTGTGAAATTGGACCGTGCGGGTGAGCTCCAGCGACAGCCGATCGACGGCCGCGGCTGCGTTTGGTTTTCCATCCCCTTGCGGCATACTGCGTACGATCACCGGTACGCCCTCAACGACGATAATCACACCGATACCTTGCTCTTCTAGATTGACGATGATCGCGTTGCTTTGATGGACCGCACGGATGAGCGCCAGTGGCTTTAAATCCATGACGCTGGGTTTGATTTTCGCAGCCCGCATTGCCTCCACCTGGCGGTCGATCACCAATCGCGGTACGGCCAAGGCGTACACCAGAATCTGGTCCCCCTCCTGCCGGACGATTTCCCAGGACAGATATGTCTCATCGAGAGGCAGCGGCATCTCCTGCTTGGCCTTGCGCCGAACCGCATCATCCAGCAGATCGGCTTTGATCTCCGGCAATGTAAGCAAGCGCGATACCGAGCGATGCCCGGTAACGCTGGTTACGACCCGACGCCTGGAGGCTTTGTTCATGCTCAGGAAACGCGCCAGTCCTGCACCCATTCGCTCGCTTTCCTGGATCACGCCCTGATCCATCAGCTCCGGAGAGACGGAGACGGTCGACCAACGCAGGACGCGCTTGCCCCGGACGACGAGCAACCGAATATCACGTCCGTCGAAATCCAACGTAACGATCTTTCTACCAAACAAGGGATTCCTCCTTACGCTCGGTTACGAGCGCACTACACGACGAACGAAACAAGTGCATCATTCGGCCTCCAGCAGTGTGACGGCGGCGATGCGGACGTTGAAATTACAAACTCCCAGGCCGGGTTCGATGTCGACGTTGTTAAGCGCCAGGGTTTCCAGTCCTTCGCTTTCCAGGCTGGACAAGTAAACCAGGCATTGCGCAAGATCCGCAGAAGAAACAACGCTGTAACTCGTAATTTCAAGCGAACCAAAAACCGTGGATTGAATCTCCGCTCCTATGCGGTGAATACTGATCAAGTCTACGTCGCCCGCAAGCGCCAGGGTATATCCTCGCCGGTATAAGTCGAACGACGTTTCAATTCCCGGAAAGATCTCTTCGAGCGCCACCAGGTCGCTTTGTGCGGCGCGCAATTCTTCCTGGAGTTCCTGCAGACCCTCGCTGTCGGCTTCTTGCAGGAGCTTCACGTTTGAGGCGAGCGCCTGCACCTGCTGCGCCAACCGTTGGCTCAGCCGTTCCTTCTGAAATTTCCCACCCAACAGCAGCAGGTTCGCGCCGGCAAACACCATCGTAAAACCCAGCACGATCCAGGTAGGGTTTTCTTTTAGCCAATTCCAGACTCTTTTCAACATATCAACCCTCTCCCTGCGTACTGCGGCGTCGTTCCCATGAACAGCGCATGTCACCGCGGCGGTTAGGTCGCGCAACTCCGTTTACAAATACGGTCTTCGCCATCATGGATTCTCCTCCCCGTCGCCCAGATCGAGCATGATTTCGAATTGATACACCGGCGTTGAAACAGACGTGACGATTTCCTCGGTTTCGGCGGCTGTTTCCTCGGGTAACTGCTGGATCATGTATTCGATGCGGGCGTCGACGAAGAGGCCGGTTTCCATGAGGTCATCCATCAGATTCGGCGGCAGACGGCGGTTGTCTGCCAGGCCTACAATGAGAACTTCATTATCGAGCTGGCTGATACTGACGAGTTCCACGCCCTGCGGGATCGTGTCCACGATGGACTGCAGAATCTCACTCCAGATGAAATCCTGGATCACAGCGTTCTCGGCAACCGCTTCAATCTCCAGACTTTGATTCTGTACATCCTCGATCTGCGCCAGAAGTTCATCTTTCTCCGCCAATAGCGGTTGGTACTCATCGAGAACCCTTTGAATCCCGGCGAGTTTTAATTCTTGCCGCTTCAAGGCTACGTCGGCCCGGCTGTAAACCACGTAGCTTGGATAGATTAAGCCGACAAATGCCAGCATTATCAGCCAAAGTCTTAAAGTGCGCAGCGACAGCCTGCGACGGCGATAACGCGGCGGAAGAATGTTCAGATCCAGATTGTTCGCTTGCCTGTCTGCTTTCTTCTTTGCTGCATCCATAGCTGGATTTCCGCTCCTCTCAATCGATGTCCCATGTCAGAACAGTCACATTCATGCCTGCTATGTCGATCACACTGGTAATGATCATATCATCCGCCTGGGCAACGATCTCGTATTGAGAGCCGCCGGCTTCGTAGCGGCCGAAATGCGGTTGATTATTGCCTCGCAGTGCGTAGAAAACGCTGCTGCCCGTATAAACCAACGCCGCGCCTTCGTCGAACGTCGCTGGAGCGGCGTGTTGAGTCGACCAGATACCGCTCGAGATATCGTAGCGCCAGAAGTCGGTGGCGTTGTTGCCGCGCAGTGCGAAGATCGAACCGCTTTGATCGTAGGCCAGCGATCCGCCGTCGCGCACCCGATCCGGCGCATTGGTCTCGGCGTACCAGCGATCGGCGGAGATGCTGTAGCGCCAAAAATCCGTCGTGTTACGGCCTCTGAAAGCATATATATCATTCCCACCGGTATAGGCCAGCGCCCCACCCTCGCGCACGCGTGCTGGCGTGTTCCGCAGACTCGTCCAACTATCGTTGGAAATTCTGTAGCGGTAGAAACTGCGCTGATTATTCCCCCGCAGCACGTAAATGTAGTCGCCGCCGGTGTAGGCCAACGCGCCACCCGCACCGATGCGTGCCGGCGTGCGCCGCACGCTCTGCCAGGTATCCGTTGAGATTCGATAGCGATAAAAATCACGCTGGTTGTTACCGCGCAAGGCAAAGATATAATCTCCACCCGTATAAACGAGCGACCCGCCAGCGCCTATCGTTCCCGGCGCATTGTCCAGGTACGTCCAGTTATCTCCCGAGATGCTGTAGCGCCAAAACTCAGGCGAATTGTTGCCCCGAAAAGCGTAAATATAATCCCCGTCGGCATAACACAGTGCACCGCCGCTGCGCACCGTCGCCGGGGTATTCACCATGACCGTCCAGCCGCCGCTGGAGATCGCTTCGGCGCTGATGGCAGTCAGGCGCAGGTTGACCACAATCGCCGGAAGCGCCACCGGGCTTCCCGGGCTGGCATCGACCGACGCACGGTAGGTCGGATCATGCAGCAGCTTCCAGATCACGAATTCGGTCCCCGCCTCCGCAGCGTACTGATCGCGTTGGTTGTCTCCCAAATCGAGGCCGCCGATGAGGCTGGTACTCACGTGGGAGAGGAAGGGTCCCATGAGGATTGCGCCAATGGCGAGCACCCACAGCGCAGCCGGCAGCGTCTTTCCGGATTCCGCCCTGTGGAAGCGCCGAATTCCGTTGGTGATGTCGACGAACAGTGAGGCCGCATTTCTGCCCATCAAACCCGTGTTCCCAAAATCGTTCGTCATTCCTCTCAACCCGATTCTCACCCTTGTTTCGATCGTTCCAGAGCTTTTAACCAATCGACGCGGCGACATCAATGCACCCGCATGGCCAGATCCAGCGCTTTCGTCTCGGATACGGCGCCATTCTCGCTGGTTGCTGTTATCGACACGTGAATTAGATTCCCGCTTACGGAAAAGACGATATCACCTTGATTTTCGATACGCCTGGCGACGACGAGAGTCGACTGAACGACACTGCTTACCAGATGCTCTCGCACCAGCGTCTTGTTCGCAGGATCGTAGGAATAGCGATATTCCACGCTCGGATCGCCCGTGGTCAACGTACCATATACGAGCCCGGAGCCTCCTGTGACCGTTTGGGCTTCGCTGACATCGCGGCCAAGCCATACGGATGCATTTTGCAGGCTTTGCAGCACCGCCAGGCGATCGTTTCCGTGCGAAGTCACAACGAAGAACTGAAACACCGCGGTGCCGATCAACCCGGCGACGGAAGCCGCGATGACCATGGAAATCATCAGTTCCGGAATCGTGGTGCCGCGATCGCTCTGAATCGACCGGAGTACCCACCCGAACCGATCTCGCCAGCGTTTCGCCACGAGAGCAAACCCCTCCATCAGCGATCCACCTTGTAACAGGTTAGATCGAGAATCACACCTTCGCTTCCCGATACCGAGACGGTGATCTTCTGCATCCCGTCGTTCCACACCGAAGCAATGAACGCCTCACTCGAGGCTTCCCAATACTCGATGCTCACGTTCACCGTATACCCCGGATCCGCTGCGACGGCGGGATAGGGCACGGAAATCGGATCGGCGCTGTACGGCGCATCCTGGATCAATTCCAACTGGGAGCGGGCGAGCATCTCTGCACTCACCTGTCGGTGTTTGGCTTTCACACCGGCCGTGCCGGTGTAGATTGAGGTAAGCAGCATGCCCACCGACAAAGCCAGGATCGCCAGTGCGATCAGCTCTTCCACCAGCGCCTGGCCGCGCTCGTCGCTGTGCAGCCTCACCCGAGAAGATCCACGCATCATTTGATCGCCCCCAACAACTGATACATGGGCATGATCACCGAGACGGCCACAAAACCGACCACCAGACCGACGAAAACGGTCATCGCAGGTTCCAGCAGAGAAGTCATCATCTTGATCGATCGATCCGCTTCGTCTTCGTAGAAGTCGGCCAGGGTCTCCAGATGGCTGTCCATCGTCCCCGTCTCTTCACCGATGCGCAGCATGAACGAAACCATCTGCGGGAAATAGGGAATGCGTGAAAACGGCTCCGAAACCGTTCGTCCCTGCAAAGTCTCCTGGCGCACGTTCTCAAGCGCAGCGGAGATCACGACATTGCCCACGGTCTGCTTGGTCAGCTCGATGACGTCAGGCAGCGGCAATCCGGCCTGCAGCAGCGTCGCCATTGTACGGCTGATCCGCGAGATCGTCCCCTGAACGAGGATATGACCCAGAATCGGAAGCTTGAGGTAAAGCGCATCCCGGCGTCGGCGTCCTTCTTCCGTGGAAACGTACCAGGTGAGAAAGATGGCGATCAACGAGACGCCGACGAACAAGTAGACGTTGTAAGCCGTGAAAGCGTTGACCAGGGCCAACAGCAACTTCGTCGTCCAGGGCAAATCGGCACCGAATTCCTCGAATAAACCCATCAAGGGCGGCAAAGTGACGTTGATGATGATGATCGCCACGACGACTGCCAGCATCAGGATGCCGATGGGATAGGCCATGGCGCCGCGGATTTTCGAGGCCGTGGCTTGAGCCTTTTCCATATAGGTGGCGAGTTGGCGCAGGATGACGCCGAAATTGCCCGTCCGCTGACCGACCTCCACCATGCGGCAGTATATATTGTCGAAGGCAAACGGGTGTTTTTCCATGGCGTCGGTAAGCGAACTGCCCATACGGACGTCTTCCTCGATCTCGTGAATCGATTCACTCAACGATTTGTTCGTAACGTGTTCGCCCAGCAACCGCAGGGCGGACATCAACGCCACGCCAGCGTCAACCAGCGTCGCTAATTGGCGCGAGAACAATATCACGTCGCGTTTCTTGGGGCCGAAAAACGAGGGAAACCACCGGCTGAGGTCAAAGCGCTTGCGCACCTCTTGCAGGTCGACGATGGTTAGATTCCGATCGAAGAGTATGCGCTCCGCGGCGTCTTCCTTTTCGACGTCAAGGACCCCTTCGAGCTTCTCTCCCTGCGGAGAGTAGGCCAGATATTTGTACGCCATTACGTTATCCTTCAGCGAACAATCGCTTGTATTTCATCCCGGTATCATCCCAACGTGTAAACGTGCTTCATGACCTCACTCGGGGTCGTCACACCTTGTTTGACCTTCAACATACCGTCGCGCCGCATGGGAATCATCCCCCGCCGCACCGCTTCCGCTTTCATTTCAGACGCACTCGCCGAACGCAGCAGGAGTTCGCGAACCGAATCCCCTACCGTTAGGACTTCGAAAACTCCGGTGCGTCCCAGATAACCTGTCTGGCCGCAGAAGTTGCAGCCCTCGCCGCTGTAGCAGCTCGTCAGCTCTTGTCCCATCTCCTCGCGGTACGCGGCCCGTTCCTGAAGCGTGGGTTCCTTTTCGACACGGCAGTGAGGGCAGATCTGCCGCACGAGACGCTGCGCCACAATCCCCACCACACTCGAGACCAGCAAGAAGCGCTCGACGCCAAGATCCGCCAAACGTATCAACGCCCCCGGTGCATCGTTGGCGTGAATCGAGGAGAGCACCGTGTGGCCGGTCAACGCAGCCTGAACCGCCGTGTTCGCCGTCTCACTGTCTCGAATTTCTCCCACCATGATCACGTCGGGATCCAGGCGCATGATGCCGCGCAAACCGGAGGCGAATATGATTCCCGCAGCCCGATTGACCTGGATTTGGTTGATTCCCGGAAAGTTGTATTCCACGGGATCTTCGATCGTCAGAATGTGAAGTTCGTTGCGATCGAGTTGATTGAGGGCGGCGTAGAGCGTCGTCGTTTTACCGCTCCCCGTCGGACCGCAGACCAGAACCATGCCGAAGGGCGCGCGAATCATGCTGTTGAAACTGGTGAGCGGTGCGGGGAGAAATCCGAGCCCCGGCAGATCCAGGATCGTATCCGAGCGCCCCAGCAGACGCAGGACGACCATCTCTCCCCAGGTCGTGTCGCTCGTAGCCACGCGGAAAAATATCTCCTCGCCGTCGAAAGTTCGCGAGAATTGACCATCCTGCGCACGCCTGCGTTCCGCAATGTTGATATCCGCCAGGACTTTGATGCGGGACAGAAGGGGCAGATGGCTGCCTATCGGGAGCGAAAGGATCTCGCGCATCGCACCGTCGATGCGGAAGCGGACTTTGACCCCATCTCGGTCCGGCGAAATATGGATGTCCGAGGCACGGTCTCGATAAGCTTGCTCGAGCATTAAATCGACCGAGCGAACGACCGGATCTTGATCGATCTCGTCCATGACCAGGGACATCTCCTCCGGCGAGGCATAATCGATCGTTGGTGCAAACTCTGCGATTTCCTTCTCGATCTCGTCCCTGGCCCGATAGTTGAGATCGATCGCCGAATGGATATCCGCACGCACACCCACCAACGGCAGAATACGCCGCCCGGACCGGGCGGTGAGTTCTTCGATCGCTTCTATATCGGTGGGGTCTTCCATAACGACAGCGAGAGCGCCATCGACGATGTCCAGTGGAACGAGGTGGCGCTTTCGAGCAATGTCCTCCGGAATACTTTGCAGCGCTTCTGCTTGCACGAGATGGCGTTTCAAATCGATGAGGGGAAGACTTAAATGCAGACTCAGCGCCATCGCCAGGCTTTCCTGATTCACCCAACCGTTATCGATCAAAATACTGCCCAGCCGTTTGCCGGAGGATTGCTCCATTTCCTGCGCACGGCCTAATTGCTCGGCGGTGATCAGTTTCGAATCGAGTAATACCTGACCCAGAGATTGGCTCGGAAGCGGATTATTCGCTGACGATTGGTATGCCATCTTTTTCTCCATCTTGGTCGCCCGTTTCGGCAAGCAACTGCTTCACGGCACTGACCAAATCGGCCATGCCGAACGGTTTCTCGAGGTAAAAATTGGCGCCCACCCGCATCGCAGTGGCTTTGTCTTCCACACGGGACTTCGCCGAAATCATCAGCACGGGAATGTCAGCCGTTTCGGATTTCGCCTGCAAGCGATGACAGACTTCATACCCATCCATACCCGGCAGCATGACGTCCAGGATGACGAGGTCGACCTGCTCGGCTTCGACGAATTCCAGAGCCTTGATGCCGTTACCCGCCTTGAGCGTTTCATAACCTTCGTGCTGCAAGGCATACTCGATCACATGCAAGAAGGCCGGCTCGTCGTCGACGATCAGTATCTTCGGATGAGTCGGGACCAACCGCTTGACCTTCTTGACCTTCGCCTTGAGCGGCAGCTTGAAATTAAGTGAGCTCCCCTTCTGCTTGGCTTCCTCAAACCAGATGCGTCCGCCGTGGGCTTCGAAGATATGCCTGGCGATCGCCAGCCCCAATCCCAGTCCCGCGGTCGCACCGCTGCATGCGTCTGACGCATCGCTGGATTGAGAACCCAATTTCGCCAGGTCATCCTTCGTCATACCACCACCGTGATCGACTGTTCGAACGACAAGCTGATCGTCCTCCAGCTCGGCGTTTACCGTCACTCGAGCGTTGGGTGGGGCGAATTTAATCAGCGTATCTATAACATTCAACATCGCAGTGTTGATCAGGGCTTCATCGCCTTCCACCAACGGAAGTTCCGAAGTGCTGTCTTGAAGGAGAATGCCCTTGGCATCTGCCTTGAACGTAAGTTGTTGAATACAGCGCTGGATGAGTGATTCGATGGAGAACTTCGCAAGTTTGAGCTCGAAATCACCTGTCTCGATCGAGCAGGCAACGATTAAATCCCGAAAGCGGTTGGCTAAGTACTGCGATTCACGATAAGAAATCCTCAGGAATTCCGTACGCTGTTTTGGGTCGGGGACTTTGCCGTCCAGGATAAGTTCGATGTAACCACTGATCGATTGCAGTGGTTCAAACAAACCGTGATACACCGTTGCAAGGACGATCCCGCCCGCGCTGATCTGTGCATTCGTCGATTGTGCGCCCGCCTTCGTTGTGGGTTCGGTGCTTCTCGTTTCAGTTGGAGTTTCTGCTTCTTTCGTCATGGAAACCATTCCTACTCAAGGATGTAAGCCGTCAACCCGCGGCACATTGCGGTTTACGGCGATACACACAAACGGATATACAATGCACGATCATCATCCACCCCCTGCACCCTTCATCCAACGTTCCTTGTTGCTCTCGAGGTACTCATCCAACATTATCTTGCGGTAGCGACGATGCCCGCCGTGGGTTCGAAATGGCACGAGGTAACCATCCCTTTCCACGCGATTAAGAGTCGCAAGACTGACCCCCAGGTAGCTCGCAGCTTCCCTCGCAGTGTACAGCCGAGTATGAGAAGACTTCATTGTCTCGATCCTTTACTTATGCCTTTACGATCCTGCTAAAACGAGATTGCAATCACTTGCAATCCGTCTCCTTGGTCTGATAGCGTTTGACACCATTCACTATATTTGGAAATCGCTTGATCGTGTTTGATCCGTAAGGAATTTGTAAATAGACCAAATTTTCGGATTCGGGCATCGAAGGCAATAAAAAAACGACCCGGCTACACTGGTAGTCGGGCTTGTCAGAGTGAAACCCATACGATTGTGTTCAATAATCAGGTGCTGTCGTCCGATCCGAAAACCTGATCGATCTTAGCGCGAGACCGTATTGCGGCCGGCCTCCTTCGCCCGATAGAGTGCTTCATCAGCGAGTTTAACCAAGTCTTCCGGGGATTGTAGTCCGGCGAAGATCTCAGCCACGCCGATGCTGATGGTAGGTTGTATGCGGACATCGTTCCGCGTGAATTTATGCTCGGCGATTTTCATGCGTATCGATTCGCCGATCGTCTCTGCTTTTGAAAGCGGCGTGTTGCGCAGGAATGCGATGAACTCATCACCGCCGTAGCGAGTCGCCACGCCTTTGCGCCCGATCGTTTTACGGATGAGATTTCCCGATTCGGAAATGGAAAAGGATCCCATCAAGTGACCGTGGGTATCGTTGATGCGCTTCAATCCATCCATGTCCATCATCAGAAGGGACAACTTCTTTCCATTGCGCTTAGTTCGGGAAAATTCCAACTTGAATTCCCGATCGAAAATTCGCTTGACGGGAAGTCCCGTGAGATCGTCGATGTTCATGATCTCATTGAGCTTTGTGTGGAACTTGACCTCGAAATCGTCCTCGTAGGTAAATTTCAGCACCGTAGCGCCAATGAAAATCTTGTCCCCGTTGTTCAGCTCGGAAGTATCCGTTTTTTCAAAATTGACCAGGATGCCGTTTCTGCTTTGTAGATCGGTTATCGTGTATTGTTGATTGCGAGGGTTGAAATCGATGCGGGAATGAATGCCGGAGACAGTACGGTCGGAGATGACGATGTTCGCTTTAGCGGGATTGCGCCCGATAACCGTCGGCTTACCATTCAAGGGGAAGCGTTTCCCAAGCTCAGCCCCCGTGAGCACCAGGACCACAGCCTTTTGCTGTGATAGTTCTGCTCCCTTGGCATAGTCGAATTCAGTGTCAAACGTTTCGTCTTCGAAAACTGCCACTTTGAATCGTCCTCCCGGCTGGTGGCGTTATTAATTTTACATCAAGCAGGACGAGTTTGAGATGGGTAATAGGTCTCACGCATCTCTCGCCGTCAAACCCCCGACGGATCTGCGCGACGTTCCAGATATCCCACCTCTGCAGGAGACGATCAATGAATTGATATGGAGGAGGTCGTCAGCGGAAGAATATAATCGACCAGCTGCATCGACGGACGAGTATGGGTGTTTTTAACGTGCTATTTGGATGGTCCCAATCCTTGCGACTGCTGCAGGTTGGAAAACTTCCAGCCGCAGGGTAAAGCGACCGCAGCACATACAGCCTTCAGCCCGTCACCGATGAGAAACGGAAACACACCGACTTCCAACACGGTATCCCAACCCACAAACTGTGCCAGCCACAGACATCCCGCGAAGTATATCGCCATCGTTCCGAAGGACATGGCAAGCAGCGTGGGGATGAAGCGTCGATCCCAGCCACGCTCGCTCAACTTGCCGACCAGAAACGCGGCGATCACAAATCCTACCAGGTAGCCGCCTGTAGGTCCCGCGAGGTGGGACAGGCCCCAACCGCCGTGCGAAAATACCGGTGCCCCGATCAAACCGGCCCCGATGTAGGTAATCATACTCAGTGCGCCCCGTTTGCTTCCCAGTAAGGCGCCGACGAGCAGTACCGCAAACGTCTGTCCGGTAATGGGCACCGGCGTGAGTGGAATCTCGACCCTCGTCAGCAGCGCCGTCACTAGAGCCCCGCCGACGATCCAGATCACATCCCGCATCAGGCCCGTTCCCGGCCAAAGGAGATCCACGAAGGTCAAACGCATGTCCGAGCTACGATTCATACCCATACTCCCGATCGAAGGATTCCGGCATCACGCCAGCAGCGACTGTACGCCAACTCCTTGATTGTTAACACCGAATCGCCCGAAGTTACGCGGGACGATCCGTAGACCTTAAGCGGCCGATTCATTCGCTCAATCCAAATCTACCGTCGTGCGGCATGCCGGGCATTCTTTCACACCCCGGAACAACCGCTCCCCACAAGCCGGACAGAGGTAGCGAGCGTATTCCGACTGAATCCAGGCTTGCGTTCCATGTTCCCGCCGATAAGGTACTGCGCGTAGAATCGCTTTCTTCCCCGCAGGTATCGGAAAATCGTCGATGCGCTCGCATGGGAAATCCCCACAGGCGTGACAACCTTCGATCCCTTTGGTTTGCGTGCAATCCCGGATGGCACAGATCCGACAGGAAGGAAAACGCCGCGATGATCGGCAACCGTCACAGAGCAATTCCTCAACGGGTAAGGAGGAAATCTGTGGAAACCGTCGCGCGTAGATTTTGCCCAACCTTTTCAGGTAGATCAAATCGTTTTCCAGGGTCGCCTGATGGATTCTGCACACGCCGCAATACAAGCCACAAGGTGCGTTGAGTTCCGCTGAAATCTCCTGCATTCGCCTCTTCTGTTGCTCCTTCTTGAAAATGTTTTAACCGGGCCACCTTTTTCTAAGTCGTCCTGCCTGATTCAGATGGACAAAGTTATGCCGAGTCGGGGGCATCAGCAGCAACCCGGCAACAGTGCGCTTACCCCAATACTCGAGCAACCCTATCGCTGACCGAGAGACGGCCTCCTCTTTCATAACCCGTTCGAGGCGGGCAGGTTTCACCTTTTGCTGCATTTCTTGCGGCTCGAGTCGAGAAACGATTTCACGCGTTCTATTGCCCACGGTGCGGCGATAATCACGCAATGACTCGAGTTCGATGCGCATGCTCAGGTCGGTGATCGCGCGGCTGTCCATCGTGTTCCCAGTGGAGCGGAATTCAACCTGCATGCGGCGATTCCAATTTCCCTCATTCAGAATCTGGGTTCGATCCGCCACGAGAATGTTCATAGTCACGTCTTCGATACGCGCAATATGCCACACATGCCAGGCGATGGAATGACCGCTCGCCGCTTCGACGCGACGGATTACATCTTCACCAACGCCCCTCTATATTTCATCCGCAAATGAACAGACCTGCATTGAAGCTATTCCGGCTGCGTGAAGCATTGCATGCTGCTCGAGAAACAGCTCGATTCCCCGCTCGTGATCCTCGGGGTGTCTGAGCGTTTGCCGCAGTACTTTCTGCCGTGGATTCCAGAACTTTCGATTTTCATCCATCACGCGTCGTTCACCAATATTAATACAAATCTATTCTATTTGATTTGAATCAATCTAGGAGACTAGATCCACGGAGATCGTTTCGTCCGATTCGAGGGGACCTTATGCAAATTTTGAATCGTGCGCTCGGGTAAACATCCGATAGGGCAAGCCAATATTCTGCTGCTTGAGTTTTTCAATTATTTCGAACAGCGTATCGACTTCATCCTCGCCCAATGCCGATGTTGGCTCGTCCATGACGATAATGCGGGCGTTGACGGACAAAGCCTTGGCGACCTCGACCATCTGCTGCGCAGCGACGGATAGATCCTGGATAAGCGATGGAGTGGAAATTCGTGCGCCGACGATCGATAGCCTTGGGCTTGACCCTGCGCTTGGATCGTATGCAAGGGATTGGATGAACCGATCTGGAATTCCCGTAGCACTCAACATCGATCCGGATCTCGGCCGACTTCCGGAAGACATCGAACTATCGATCTTCCGCATTGTCCAGGAAGGGCTGAACAACGTGCTGAAACATTCAGATGCCAGTGCATCCAAAGTCGATCTGCCGCGAACCATGCCGCGCACGCTGATGCTCTCCGTTTCCGACAATGGGCGGGGAATTGCCGAAGATTTTGATATGACTGCGTTATCAGCCAGTGGCAACTACGGATTGGTGGGAATTAGCGAAAGGGTAGCCCTCTTGGATGGACGCCTAAAAATACAGAACCTCACTGAGGGAGGTTTACTGCTGCACGTCGAAATCCCCCACCCGCGCTTGGAAATTCAGGCATGATGGACAACGAACGATCAATCCATGATGCGTACACGGATCGCCTGGCAGATGCCATCGATGGCGGTGACTATGCGATCGGTACTTTCCAGCCCCATCTCCCAATACTCGGGTTCGAAGCCGCGCAAATGAGGGTCGGGAGATCGACCCCAATCGTCGAGGCCTTCGTCTTCCATTAAGCGAATCAGACCCAACAGCTGCTCACAAACGGCCGCCGGATAGAAGGGGCGGTTTTGTTCGATACGTCGATAAACGTCCGAGTACGATGTGGCAAACGCGGCGAGTATCTCCGCTTTATGCGATTCGTCAGATTTGGTGGGCGAATCTTTTATGACTTCCGGTTTAAGCAGAATCGCAGTTCTGCGAAAGGAAATCAACGAATCCCATATTTCAGTAAGGATCTTGAATTCGTGCTCGAAACGCGCTGGATGGATGTGGGACTGCCGTGTCAGCAACGTCGAGAGGAAATTAATATCCCGATCGTACCGCTCCAAAAATTCATCCAATTCCGTCGAGTCTCTTCGATGGACGAGCGCCGATTCGATCTTCGAATTAACCGAAGACAATTTACGGTAGACGAACAGAGCCGAGATAATACCAACGCCCAGTATCACGATTCCGACAATGAGAATGGCGATTTCCATCGGCTCAACTCCTCATCAATACAAGAAAGAGATTTTCCGTTTACTTCAAATTTTACACGTTTTTCAAAGCAATATATTTAATGGGTGATCTTACACCAATCCTACCATGCCGCCACTCACCTGCAAACATCGTTTGCGGATGGGGAACGGATACTGCAGGCCTGAGAGGGGCGAATGGATGGATAAGACTTCGCTACGGAAGTCGTCTGTAATCTGCCGTGCCCGGGTGTAGATCTTTTCGGCCGTCAAAATAGATCGCCACCCATTCGGCCAATCTTCTTCCCAGGCGTTTGCAGGCTTCGACCTCTTTCTCCAGACGCGGTTCACCGGCTTGCGTCACCCCGTAGTGCAGCGTGAATTGTTTGCCGGAGTAATCTGTTGCGCCAAAAACCAGCATGCCATAGTTGAGCATGATCGTCATCAGCGACATGCAGGTTAATTCGGCGCCGCCACCCCACCCTCCTTGCGAACTAAAAGCACAACCGATCTTGCCGTCGATGCTTTGCCAAACAGGAAGGAGATCCTCCCAAAATCGTTTCATCTCCGCCGCAACCGTGCCCAGGTAGGTGGGAGAGCCAACCGCCATACCGTTACACCAAAGCACGTCTTCAGGGCCGGCTTGATCAATCGATTTCAGGCGCACATCGATATCGGACACGCTCCGCGCGCCTTCTGCTACATACTCGGCCATCTTCTGTGTCGATCCCTCTTTACTATAGTAAAGTACCAACACGTTTCCCATACCGTGACTCCTCGCAGTGAAAATAAATCCATCGATGCTGATTGACATCCGCATTCCAACGGACGTTTCAGATAAATGATTAAATTTCACGACGCTCAGACGAACAGTGATGCCCAGCTAATCCAACGGAAAGAGGAATCGCCGGCTGCGGTTTCGAACGATCTACATCACCTGGTAATTCGGCGCTTCCTTCGTGATCACAACGTCGTGCGGGTGACTTTCGATGAGACCGGCGTTCGTTATACGGATCAGGCGAGCGTTCTGCTGCAATTCCTCGAGAGTCGCCGCTCCCGCATATCCCATTCCGGATCGCAGTCCACCCACAAGTTGATAGACGAAATCTTCCAGGGGACCCTTGTAGGGAACCCGGCCCTCGATTCCTTCGGGGACGGTCTTCCCGGAGGCAACGATTCCTGAGCCGTAGCGATCTCGACCGTATCCCTTCATCGCGCCCATGCTGCCCATGCCCCGGTAATCCTTGAACTGTCTTCCTTCAAAAAGCACAGTCTCGCCCGGCGATTCTTCCAGGCCAGCGAGTAAATTCCCCAGCATGACGGCATCCGCACCGGCAGCAATAGCTTTGACTATGTCTCCAGAAAACTTGATGCCCCCGTCGGCCACGATGGGGATACCGTGCGCCTTCGCCGCCCTTGCGCAGGCATGGATGGCGGACAACTGCGGCATTCCCACACCGGCGACGACGCGTGTGGTGCATATCGAACCGGCGCCGACACCGACTTTAACCACATCGACACCCGCTTCGATCAAAGCCTTGGTTCCTTCCGGCGTGACGACATTTCCAGCGATTAACGCCAGGTCCGGGGCGACTTTGCGAATGCGCTTCACGGCTTCGATCACGTCTCGGGTGTGGCCGTGCGCTGTGTCGATTGCAATCAGATCCACATCCACGGCCAGTAATCCTTCGAGCCGCTGATCCGATCCATCGCCAACGCCCACCGCTGCACCAACCATCAATCGCCCTCGATCGTCCGTTGCCGCCAGTGGAAAATCGCGTTCCTTCTGAATGTCCTTGACCGTGATCAATCCCTTGAGCACCCCCTTCTCATCCACGAGCGGCAGTTTCTCGATGCGGTGTTTCTGCAGCAAACTCTTCGCGCCGTTGAGATCGATGCCCACCGGTCCCGTCACCAGTTTTTCACTGGTCATGTATTCCCGCACCGGGCTGCGGTAATCTTCCGCATTGAGGAAACGGATGTCCCGATTGGTGAGAATGCCGACGAGCACGCCGCCATCCTCGACAATCGGGATTCCGCTGATGTGATAATGGGACATGATATCTTCGGCTTCCTGAATTGTAGCCTCGGGTTTGAGCGTAATCGGATCGACGATCATACCCGATTGCGAACGCTTGACCTTATCCACTTCTGCCGCCTGATCTTCGGGCGACAAATTACGGTGAATGACTCCGATTCCTCCCTGCCGCGCCAAGGCTATCGCCAATCTCGCTTCTGTGACGGTATCCATGGCCGCCGACAGAACCGGGATGTTCAAGCGGATTTTATCCGTCAGGCGCACGGAGACATCCGTATCGCTGGGCAGCACATGACTGTATCCTGGAACCACGAGTACGTCGTCAAACGTTAGGGCAACACCCTGCTCGAACAATTCAGCGTTCATCCGATCTCTCCCATAAGTGCTTAGTGCCGGAAATGTCGTATACCCGTAAAGACCATGGCGATATTCATCCGGTCGCACGCTTCAATCGACTTATCGTCACGAACGGAACCACCCGGCTGGACGATCGCCGTGATGCCGAATTTTGCCGCTTCCTCCACCGAGTCCGGGAAGGGGAAGAAAGCATCCGAGGCCATTACTGCGCCTTTCGATTTTTCACCCGCCCGCGTGGCAGCGATGCGCACGCAGTCGACGCGGTTGGGTTGGCCACCACCGATCCCCACGGTCGCCTCACCTAGGCCAAAGACGATGGCGTTTGACTTCACGTGCTGGCAAGCTTTCCAAGCGAAGCGCAAAGCAGTCCATTCCTCATCGCTGGGCTCACGTTTGGTGGCGACGCGCCAATCTGTCTTCGGGGGATCGCCCATGTCGATGTCCTGGCGCAAAAGGCCCGCGTTGACAGAACGCAGTTCGTAGTCCGGATCGAGATCCATCGACGGCATGCGCAGCAGTCGGAGATTCTCCTTCTTGGACAATAATTCGGCCGCATCCTTGCTGAAGGAGGGTGCGATGATACACTCCACGAACAACTTGCCCAATTTCTGCGCCACAGCCAAATCGAATTCGCGGTTCACGGCAATCACGCTGCCGAAAGCCGAAACCGGATCGGAGGCAAGCGCAGGATCGTAAGCTTCAACCAACGTGTCGGCCGACGCCAAACCGCAAGGCGAGAGATGTTTGACGATGCAGACCGTCGGCCGCTCGAATGAGATCGCAGCCCGCCAGGCGGCATCGAGATCGAGCAAGTTGTTATACGAAAGAGGTTTACCCTGCAGCAGTTCTCCGCCCATCGGTCCGGCTTCCGGCGAAAAACCGTACAACAAAGCCGATTGATGCGGATTCTCGCCGTAGCGCAGAGTCTGGATGGGGAAGAGCGGCATGTTGACCGCTTCTCCAGGCGCAAGATAGGCGCTGATGGCAGCATCGTAGGATTGGGTATGCGCGAAAGCTTTCACCGCCAAGCGCCGGCGCGTTTCCGGGCTCGTCTCCCCGTTCTCGCGCAGCTCCTGCAACACGACGTCGTAATCGTTTGCATCGACGATGACCGTAACGCGTTGGAAATTCTTGGCTGCGGCGCGCAGCAAAGCCACGCCACCGATGTCGATCTTCTCGATGGCTTCTCCCAGGGTCACGTTCGGTTTGGCAATCGTCTCCCGAAACGGGTATAGATTGACCGCAATCAGGTCGATCGCTTTTGCGGAAATCTTTTCCAGATCGGCCGCATCGGCCTCGTTTTCGCGGGAAAGAATGCCACCGTGCACCGCGGGATGCAGCGTCTTGACTCGGCCGCCCAGAATCTCCGGGTAGCCGGTGTAATCTGCAACTTCGGTCACTTCGATCTTGTTTTCGCGCAGCAATTTCGCCGTTCCCCCACTGGCTATGAATTCCCAACCCAAGGACGACAATCCTTCGGCAAAGTCCGATAATTTCGATTTATCGGCAACGGATAACAACGCAATTGACATTATTTCACTCCTTAATGAATTTCGATGGTTTTCAACGCTTGCTGAATCGCCTGGACCAACAAACGATGTTCGACTTGATGAATGCGTTCCTCGAGAGATTCGAGTGTGTCATCTGCACGGATTGGAACGACCTCCTGGGCGATTACGGGTCCAACATCTACCCCCTCATCGGGTACGTAATGCACCATCACACCGGTTTGGGTGGTCTTCCCGGCCTGGAAGTCGTTCCAGGCGCGTTCGATGGCGTGCGTCCCGGGGAAGGTACCCGGCAGAGCGGGATGCAAATTGACCACCCGCATGGGATATCGATCCAGAAACGCCGCAGTGAGTACACGCATCCAACCCGCCAGAATTACAAGCGTGGGCTCGAACGCAGCCGCGATGTCCGCCAGATCCGCATCGTACGCCCGGCGGTCTTTTCCCGCTTCCTTGTAAGGTTTCCATGGATGGTAGCGACTGGGAATGGCGGTCTTTTCCGCCCGTTCCAGCGAGTAGGCTTCCTTGCGGTCGCAAATTACTGCGACGACTTCGGCATCCAGGTCGCCCGATTCACAGGCATCGATAATGGCCTGCAAATTGCTGCCGAAACCGGAGGCCAAGATTACCAGTCGATTATCTCTCTTCTCTTCTGCCACGGAATGTTCCTCTCGATTGCGAGCGGTTACACGAGAACGACTTCGTTCCCCTCGCACACCTCGCCGATTACATACGTGTCGTCTGGAATAGATTTTTGTACGTTCTCTACATTGTCCGCATCGACCACGGCGATCATTCCGATTCCCATGTTGAAGACGCGATACATTTCCTCGCGCTCGATCCCACCACGGTCTTGAATCAGCCGGAATATCTCCGGAACGGACCACGCGTCGATCTCGATGCGTGCGCCCAGATTTTTCGGCAAAACCCTGGGAACGTTATCAAAAAAGCCGCCACCGGTAATATGCACCAACGCCTTCAACGAACTCGCGGGTGTGTCGAGCAGCTTCGAAAGATGGGGCAAATAGGAGCGGTGCGGCGCCAACAAGGCATCGGCCAAGGTGCTGCCGTCCGTCATTTTGCAAGCTCGTAGATCCTCGCCGGCAAAAATCCGGCGGATGAGGGAGTAGCCGTTGGTATGCGGCCCCGATGAAGCCAGCCCCACGAGGACGTCCCCCACACGGATGTCCTTCCTGGGAAGGATGGCCTCCCGCTCCACGACGCCCACAATCGCTCCGGCCAAATCCAGCTGGCCTTCAACGTACATTCCAGGAAGCTCGGCCGTCTCACCGCCCAACAATGCACATTCGGCTTCCCGGCAGGCATCGGCCACACCAGCCACGAGTTCGGCGACCACCTGCGGATCGGTTGTGCTGCAACCAATGTAATCCAAAAAGAACAGCGGCCGGGCCCCCTGCACCAGAATGTCGTTGATGCAGTGGTTGACCAGATCGACGCCGAGATCGTGATAGCTTTTCAACTGCACGCCGAGCATCACTTTCGTGCCCACGCTGTCCGTCGACCCGGAGAGCACGGGGGCTTTCATCTTGGAAACCCTGCTCGCCTGGAACAGACCACCGAATGCGCCCACACCGGCGAGCACTTCCTCGCCGTGGGTCGATTCCACGGCTTGCTTCATCAGAGCTACGGCACGATTTCCGGCGTCGATATCGACGCCCGCTGCGGCGTAGGCCGAGGCCGGTTTGGCGATATCTTTGCGGTACTGCATTCCCTCGAAGTGGATCTTTTCAATCCCGGCATACACGATCTTACGCGCTTCGGTGATATTGGGACCGCGGGCCGTCATGCCCAGCACACGTCCGCCGTTGGTGACGATGGCGCCGTTTTTCTGCGTCGTCCCGGCGTGAAACGCCCACACGTCGTCCGGCAGCGAATCCAACCCGCTAATTTCGATCCCTTTCTTGTACGTCCCCGGATAGCCGCCCGAAGCCAACACCACACACAGCGCTGCGCCATCGCTCCATCGCACGCTTGGAGCCACCTGGGCAAGATTGCCCGCTACGCAGGCCAGCATGATTTCCAGCAGATCGGATTCAAGCAGGGGCAGAATCACCTGGGTTTCGGGATCACCGAAACGGCAGTTGTATTCCAACACCTGGACACCTGAATCGGTCAGGATTAAACCACCGTAGAGCACACCGATAAACGGATTACCCTCTGCACGCATCCCGTCGATAACCGGCTGCAGCATGCGTTTGCAGGCATCCTCAATTTCAGCAGCCGTCATGCTCGGCGAGGGCGCAAAGGTTCCCATTCCGCCCGTGTTGGGACCGCGATCGTTATCCAACAAGCGCTTGTGATCCTGAGCGGTAGGCATGGGTAGGATGTGCTCTCCGTCGCTGAATGCAAGCAATGAGACTTCCCTGCCGACGAGCTTGTCTTCAATCACGACCCGCTCGCCGGCAGCGCCGAATCGTTCGTCCACCATGATCTCGCGCAAAGCGCGTTGTGCTTCTTCTTGATCGGCGGGCAGGATGACGCCCTTCCCGGCAGCCAAACCGGAAGCCTTGATCACGAAATCCATCCCCCGACCGCGCACGTGATCGAGCGCTTTCTCGTAATCCGTGAAGACC
>Ga0315534_1000423_pt1 | contig 29014 bp, 6 predicted proteins | sample SalMarSW160240MG_FD_203094 | JGI IMG/M metagenome (GOLD analysis project Ga0315534, IMG submission 203094) | Salt marsh sediment microbial communities from the Plum Island Ecosystem LTER, Massachusetts, United States - Salt Marsh Sediment SW1602-40 ...
CGCTTTCAAATACCTGCTTATAATCCAGCATATTTGCAAATCAGTCATCGGTTCAGCTTGGTGACCAGGTGGTACAATTGAATAAAGCAGATTATGACCGTCAATAATAATCATAGTTCGTAGTTCATAGTTCATTGTTCGTAGTTCGTTGTCTATGAACTCATACTACGAACTCCAAACTATTGTGTTTTACGCTTCGAATCTAATTTCTCCGCCTACGATTGTTTTTTCGACCTTTCCGGTAACTTTCCAGCCGTGATATGGGCAGTTTCTGCTCTTTGAGCGGAATTTGTTCACGTCAATTTCATACTCGGCCTTCGGGTCGATGATAGTAATGTCGGCCTGCTTGCCCACGCCGAGTGTACCCTTATCAACGCCGATTATATTAGCCGGCATTTCGGTCATTAATCGGATAAGTGCGGGCCAATCCAGAATGCCCGGCTCAATCAATGCCTTTACAAAAAGAGCCAAAGCACATTCCAGGGAAGCTATACCAAATGGTGCAGCTAAGAATTCGAGCTCCTTCTCGCTTTGCAGATGCGGAGCGTGGTCAGTGACAAGGGCATCAATCAGGCCTTCGGCAATCGCTGCCTTTAGAGCCTCGACGTCTTTGTCTGACCGCAAAGGTGGGTTGACCTTATAATTAGTGTCATATTCGGCGCAACATTCCTCGGTCAGAAGCAAATGATGCGGCGTGACCTCGCAGGTAATCGGCAGGGCCTCTTTTTTAGCGGCTCTTATCAACTCAACCGAACCTGCAGTTGAAATATGCTGGGCGTGATAGCGAATCCGCCCGGGGTGGATTTTTTTGACGAGCTGAATATCGCGCCACAGCATTGCTTCTTCAGCCAGCGGGTCTATCCCCGGCAGTCCCAATATCGTCGAGTAGTAACCAGAGTTCATCACACCATTGCCGGCAAAAGCATTATCCTGACAATGCTGAGCTATAACCACATCGAACATAGCAGCATATTTCAAGGCCCGCAGCATCACAGCCGGGTCCTGCACCCCCCTGCCGTCGTCGGTAAAACCAACTGCACCGGCCTCAGCCATAAAGCCCATCTCTGCAAGCTCGACACCATCTAAATTTTTCGTCATTGCCCCCATTGTATATACGTGTGTTCTTCTTGCCTTCCTTGCCTTTCGATGAATGTATTCGACATCCGTTTCATTTTCTATGGGCGGATTAGTATTGGGCATGCAGACAACGGAAGTAAAGCCGGCTGCCACTGCTGCTGCTGAGCCACTTGCTATCGTTTCTTCTTCCTCGTCGCCCGGCTCGCGAAAGTGTACGTGGATATCAATCAGACCCGGCGTGACTAATTTGCCGGCAGCGTCGATAACTATCCGGGCTGGTTTTTCAACTTTGCCGACCGATGCAATCTTATCATCAGCGATAAGCACATCGCATTCTTTGTCAATGCCGTTTGCGGGGTCTATTACCCTGCCGTTTTTTATAAGAAGCTCTGAATTCATAGGTTAAAGCGAAATACCTAAACTCCTTGTGCTGCTGCCTGGTTCACAAGAAACAATACCGCCATTCTCACAGCCAGGCCATTGGTCACCTGCTCTAAGATAACACTGTTTCGGCCATCGGCGACCTCGCTTTCCATCTCCAGTCCTCTGTTAATCGGGCCGGGATGCATGACCATGATATCCGGCTTTGCTTTTTTCATTCGGTCTACGGTCAATCCAAAGTAATGCGAGTACTCCCGTATCGAGGGAAAAGGATTTCCTCCGAGCCGTTCAAACTGAATGCGAAGCATGTTTATCACATCAACCTTTTCGATAACCTCATCGAGTGAATAGCTTACGCTGACCGGCAACTCACTTACCCTGCCCGGCATCAATGTCGGCGGACCGACGAATATGACTTCGGCACCGAGTTTCGTCATTGCCCACATATCACTGCGGGCAACGCGGGAGTGCGCAATATCGCCGACAATTGCTATTTTTAAACCTTCAAGAGTGCCTTTAATTTTTCGGATGGTGTAAACATCCAAAAGACCCTGGGTAGGATGCTCACAGAATCCATCGCCTGCATTAATGACGCAGGCATTGATATTCCTGCTTAATAATTTTGGCGCACCGCCGGCGCTGTGTCGAATCACGACAATATCAATTCCCATTGCTTCCAGATTTCTGGCTGTGTCCAGTAACGTCTCGCCTTTACTGACGGCGCTGGCTTTCTTCGTGAACTCTATAACATCTGCGCTTAAGCGGTTTGCAGCCAGAGCGAAGCTTGTTCGGGTTCGAGTGCTGTCTTCAAAAAACAGATTGACTACGACCTTGCCGCGTAAAGGTGGGGCTTTTTTAACCGAGCGAGTGCTTATCTGCTCAAAACCCTTGGCTGTGTCAAGAATATATGTAATCTCTTCGGCGCTGAGCTCACGCAGGCCAAGTAAATGCTTACGGTGCCACTTGAACGATTTACCTTTTCTTATTAACGCCATAACTTCGTGTAAATCCGGATTTCGAATTTCGCGCTTTATTCAATAACCACCTCGTCTTTTCCATCTGACTCGACAAGGTTGACCTGTACTAATTTACCGGGTTCAGCATCGGTTTTGTAACCGGCGTAATCAGCCTGAATAGGGAATTCCCTTCCGACTCTGTCAACAAGCACGGCCAACTTTATGGCTTTAGGTCTTCCCAAATCTATAAGGGCATCCATCGCCGCCCGTGCAGAACGGCCGGTATACAAAACGTCATCAACTAAAATGATAATTTTATCATCTATATCGAAGCCGATTTCAGTGGTTCGAACCTGAGGCTGGCCGGTACCCTGCGGTGAATTCAAATCGTCCCTGTAAAGCGTTATATCCAAGGTTCCATAAGGCACATTTTTACCAAGCCGCTGTGATAAAAGGGCCGATAATCTTTGGGCGAGAATTTCACCCCTGCTGCGGATGCCAATAGCGGCAATGTCCAGCTCGCCCGGTGTTTCAGAGATGATACGGCCTGCCAAATCTTCGAGAATTTGTTCGATTTGTTCAGAATTCAGGATTACTTTCATAATTACCACAAACCTTAATCGAAGCTGAGTCTTCAAATTAGCCAGAGTATAACAACAACATCTCGATTAGGCAAGATTTCTAAGATATGTTTCTTGAAACCGTGTTTTTAGTATTGAAACCCGTTAATTTTGTGTAAAATAGCTCAACAATCTACTTGAAAAACAAGGCGTTTTTTGGTATCATAATGAAAAGGATTTAAAGGCAGGAAAAGACAAATTAGGGAGGTCGACATCCGGGAGCGGTTTTGCTCTTTTCGTGTTTTGTCGCTACCTCCGGAGTGGGGGACATGAAACAAAGTCCTAAAATAATGTTCGTACTGGTCCTTATAGCATGCTCAGCAGCTATGCTAATACCTGTGCGGACAGTTGCTGGAGATGAAAGTCGGTCAGCAGGGGACGTTTTACAGCCTAAGGCGCTAAACCACGCTGGAATCTATGCCCTGAGAGATATAGAGCCAAGCTTGACGGGAGCGGGAGTAAAATTTGCGGTTGTCAGCCGAAGTATTACTTATATAGACGATGAGCCGCAAAACGATTATCGTCCGGTCATTGAGCATAACTGTTTCAAAGGCAGTCAATTTGGATTTCACGACCAGGCTGCGCCACAGCCGGCTATTTCACCCCACTCAACAGCGATCTGTTCTATACTGTTCGGCGAAGACCCTGACGCATATAATCCTGAGCTGGGCCAGTTCTATTATCAGGGCGCAGCACCGCAGGCACAGGCCGATGTTTACGAATTCTGGAATTTTTTAATCGATAATGTGTTCAATCAGCAGCCGCCGGACGCAGATATAATAACCGCCAGTATTGGCAGTGCGTATGAAGGCTGGTGGACAAGGGGCATCGAATCTTTGGCAGAACACTACGGCCTGATTGTTGTGGCCGGCATAGGCAATGGCCTTGAAGCTGAAGACCCTTTGTTTTACCCTGCAGCGTCAGCAAATATAATTGGCGTTGGAGTCATCAATTCGGTTAACACCGCAGACCTTGCAACCAAACTGGCACAATTCTCTCTTGCCTATCCGAAGCATTCCAGTCTTGGCCCAACCGTCGACGGGCGATGTAAGCCGGATATCGTCGCGCCGGGTAACTGCCTGGCAGCCGATATCAACGATTCATATAGCTATAAGCCCACAGGTGACTGGTCGAGCTTTTCTACACCAATAGTGTCCGGAGCAGTCGGCCTGCTCGTTCAGAAGGCCAAACAGGACCCGGCACTGAGCGATGCTGTGTCGCCGGAAGGTGGTAACTGTGTGATGAAAGCTATCCTGATGAATTCGGCAACTAAACTTCCCTACTGGCACAAAGGTTTGCTTGCAAAAGATGACGACCACCAGGTCCCTCTGGACTATATTCAGGGGGCCGGTATGTTAAATGCTGTGGGTGCCTACAGAAATTTAATTGCAGGACAGAGCAAACCCGGCTATGTCTCAACGACAGGCTGGGACTTGAACGAATTGGATGAAGGCGAGAATCCTCAAAATGTATACCAGATGACCTTCACAAATCCGGCAGATAAGTATATTAACGCGACAGTTGCTTGGAACAGGCATTACGATAGAGAATATCCTTTTGAAGCGATACCCGAAGCAGATGCCGACCTGCGGCTCGAACTCTGGGCGGTTGATACGGAAAACCCAAATAACGCCTATCTGCTCGATTACAGCGACAGCAGCGTCGATAACGTTGAGCATATTTATTTCCAAGTGGATGCCAATTATACAAATTATGAGATTGTCATTTCCCGCGGCTCGGTGCAGGCAGATAAAGCACAGCGCTATGGCCTGGCCTGGAGCGTCAGCGATGCGGAAAACGGCGACGACATCTTATGGTATGACCTGAATGCCGATGGTATTGTCGATGATTTAGATACGGTTGTTGTGCTTAAGAACTGGATAGCCAGCATTCAATCACCGGAAAGTTATATAATCGGCGACATCAACAACGACGGCGTTTTCAGCATTGATGACGTACATATCCTTATGACCTATAAAAGACATCAAGCCGACTGATACACAGAGTAGTTTGGAGTTCTGAGTCTTTAGTTTTTAGCCGATGCAGATGATTAAAAATACTGACTATACACCACAGACTAAGAACTGAAATTATTCTTTCAATTCCCCTTTATTTCTGGTAATACAAGAGCGCAAGGCACAAGTGCATAAGAGCAAAATTGCATAAAGGAAGTTATGATTTGAACTCTGGATTTTAGCTTATTATGAAATTGATTGTGAGAAAATCCCGGCTTGCCGGTGAGGTAACTATGCCTGCCTCCAAGTCGCATACTATTCGTGCAGTTGCCATCGCATCATTGGCCGAGGGCGAAAGCACAATCCGAAAGCCGTTAGTATCAGGCGACACACAGGCAGTGGTTGATTGCTACCGGGCATTAGGCGCTGAAATCGATACCTCCAACCCGGAGCTCTGGAAGGTAATCGGCACAGGTGGGGACATATCGGTACCGAAAGAATCCATTGATGTGCTTAACTCAGGGACAACACTGCGTATTGCGATGGGTTCTGCTGCCCTCGCTGAGAAAGACAGCACTATAAGATTCAACGGCGATGAACAATTACAGAGCCGACCTGTCGTGCCCTTGATGGAATCGCTCGCCGATTTGGGAGCAAAATGTGTCAGTATAAACAATAACGGCAAAGCACCTTTAGAAGTAACCGGAAAACTGCAAGGTGGAAAAACCACAATTGCAAGCCGTACCAGCCAGTATTTGTCCAGCCTCCTGCTGTGTGCGCCTCTGGCGGCCAAAGATACAGTGATAGATGTTACTGAGCTCAACGAGCCGGATTACGTACAAATGACGCTCGATTGGCTCGATAAACAGGGCATCGAATACGAAAATCAGCAGTTTCGAAAATTCAAAATCAAGGGCGGACAAAGCTATAAGGGCTTTGATGAGACAGTGCCCGCCGATTTTTCCAGCGCGACATTCTTCTTCTGTGCCGGGGCAATGGCAGCAGATGAAATTCGGTTACTTGGGCTGGATTTTTCGGATAGTCAGCCGGACAAGGCGGTGGTCGATTATCTAAAGGCGATGGGCGCCGATATCGGCATTGAAGCTGATTCAGTAACAATCAAGGCTGTCCCGCTCAAAGGTATCGAGATAGATATGAACAAAACGCCGGATGCCCTGCCAGCTATGGCTGTTACCGCGGCCTTTGCCGAAGGGAAGACCAGGCTTGTAAATGTCCCGCAGGCAAGAAGTAAGGAGACCGACCGAATCAAGTGTATGACCGAAGAGCTGAAAAAAATGGCTGTAAATGTTGAAGAACTTCCCGACGGCCTTATAATAGAAGGCAGCAGACCCAGACCGGCTGAACTGAACGGCAGAAGTGACCACCGGATTGTGATGGCCCTGTCGCTGGCCGGCTTAAACTTGGATGGTCAATGTACTATCGATACTGCCGAAGCAATAAGTGTTACTTTCCCCGACTATGTGGAATTGATGAGGAGCATCGGAGCTAATATGGAATTAGTAAGTGACTAAAGTAGCTCAATTTTCAAGGAGACCAGGAAATGATAGGTTGTCACATAGGACGTTTTTTTCAGGTAACGGTGGCCGGTGGCTCATACCAGGACGGCTTAACAGCCGTGCTGCAGGGACATCCGCCGGGTATGCTGCTGTCGGAGCAGGAAATTTACGGGGATTTACTACTTAGAAAACCCGGAGCTGATGAGTTGTCCAGTCCGCGTAAGGAGCCGGACCTGCCCATTATATATAGCGGCATAAATGCTGCCGATACCATCGAAGGCGCCGGCAACAAAAACCATACCAACGGCACTCCCCTGACGATTCTGATTCCTAACCTTGACCGCCATTTTATCCACATCAAACAGTACCAGGACACGAATCGTACTCCACGCCCGGGCCATGCTTCTTATGCCTCTTTTATAAAGTACGGACCCGATGATGACGCCATCGGAGCGGGTATATTCAGCGGCCGATATACTTCTACTATTGTTGCCGCCGGATATGTGGCCAAGAAAGTATTGAAGGCGTGCGGTATCAACGTATTCGCCTATGTCAGAGAGGCGGCCGGTGTCCGCTGCCCGGATATTACCCATAATACGGCCTTGCAGTATACCGACGATTACAAACAAATGCGGCGGGACCTCGACCCGTTTTACCAGGAGATTTATGTTAAAGGCCGAATTACGCCTGAGATGCGATTTTTAGAGAAGATGAAGGTACTAACAGGGGTCGAGCAGGAGATAGAAACAATACGCAACAAGGCACCTAAAATCGAGCCGATAGCGGTCCAGGAAAAGTATAACGTACATCCTGTGCTTAACTGTCCGGATATTGACACTGCCAATGCGATGGTCGATGCCTGTAATAAAATCGCCGCGACAGGCGACTCAGCCGGCGGCGTGGTCGAAGTGGTGGTAACCGATATACCCACAGGTCTCGGCGAGCCGGTTTTTTATAAACTCGATGCTGAATTGGGCCGAATGCTCGGCATCGGCGCTATAAAAGGCGTAGAGGTCGGAGCGGGATTCGCCGTGAAAGATATGACGGGGTTCGAGAATAATGACCAGATGCGTGCTGAAGGAGGCAAGGTCATCTTCGAGTCAAATAATGCCGGCGGTATTACAGGCGGCCTTTCCACGGGTGAGCCAATTGTTGTCAGACTGACCGTTAAGCCGACGCCGACGATTGACAGGCCGCAGAAGACAATTGACAAGTATACGCTTGAGAACAAGGAACTGGCGGCCATAACCAGGCGTGATGCCACGATTGTGGGCCGTATATGGCCGGTTGCTGAAAACTACACAGCGATGGTAATACTCGACCATTTGCTCGCACATTACGGCTACCAGACGCTCAAGGGCAAATGTGGTTCTCCTGAGAGTTAGCAGGCCCTTGGCGCAGCCGGGCTACATCACGCACCTCATCTCTACTATCTATTAGGGCAACGCTGGAAGCGCTGGCGACCAGTCGGTCTTGTTAAGGTTATCTGAGGCATCACGTGCCCTGACCCTGAATTGAAAGGCATATCCGCCGCTCATTCCTATTCTGACCCTGTATTCTCGGCGGTCGTCTTCAAGTGGATAAAGAGCCACGGTTCTCCAGCCACTGTCAAATCTGCTATCATTAAGGCACTGGAAATAATACTCCACTTCGGCTACCGGTACACCGGGCGGTGCCTGGTCATCGGCGTCTATGGCTCTCATTATGGCACCGTATTCATCATAGACGGGGAAGTAGATTTCTCGAGGAGTACCATCATAGCCATTTGCATCCGCAACGGTGTCCCATTGCATCGGGTCAGGCAATGGGGCCAGTGTATCCGGCGGAGGTGGTGTCGACGTACAGTTCTGAGCTGACCAGGTGGTTTCATTGAACAATGCTGACGTATCCCTTGCTTTAACTCTGTAGCAGTACATTGAGTCGGGAACGAGATTGACGTCCGTATAATTAGGCTCGTCAACCCATCCGCTATCATGCCCACCCACAGTCAGGGCCTCGAAGTAGTACTGGACGCCGCTTTCATCGAATGCTTCGGAAGCTATCATCATAATTGAGTTCGGCGAGACCGCCTGGATGAATATAATAGCCGGCACCGGTGCCGGCGGGATAATGTCCATAGTTCCGGCATAAGCGATAACCGACCACTGGGTTATATGGCAGGGGTCCTCTACGGGTACATCGCGTGCTCTTACCCTGTATCCATAAACGCCTGCGGCAAGGCCTGTGTCTATATAATTCGGCTCGTCAATCCAGCCGCTGTCATGGCAATCACCGAAAATACAATCGAATTGGTATTTGACCGGCCAGCCCCAGGCATCGAAGGACGTCCTGACCGCCATATAAATCGAGTATGGGAAGGAATCTTTTACCAGATGAGGCGGTATCCTCCACTCGCTCGGATTGGGAATCGGAGCATATACATCTTCGATGAGCCAGCATTCCACGAAGAAGGCCAGGTCATTAGCGTCAACAAAACTGTTAAATGTAAAGTCTGCGCCCTGACAATTATCGCCTGTGAGGAAGCAATCATCCTCTAACCAGTTCATAGCAAATGATGCAAAGTCTTTGAAGTTGATGATACCGTCAAGGAAGAGGTCGCAGAGTCTGCATTTTTCTTTCTCAGGTCCGGGCAGGTAGTGATAGCCCATATCGACATAGCCTCTATCGGGCTGGCTGTCGGTGCGTGTAGTGTAATCCATCAGGGCGTCGAATGCAAGCTCACTATGAATACTGCCGGCGTCGATACACGGGCTGTCCTGGGTTTGACCTGCGTCGATATGTCTGAGATAGTGTTCTCCAATAGGCCCAATTACGAAGAGCGGGTCAAGGTCGATATTGTTTGTATTTGGATGCCATGGTGCATCTGTGTTACTGGTATCCAAAGGCGTCTGTTTAGTCGGGTCGCTGGGGTCCAGGAGCGTACAGCCTGTGTCAACCATTACGGCCAAAGCCGTTCGTTTGATGTCGCTGTAGGAAATCATAAGAATCGAGGGCCTTGGGTCGAACTCGAATCCGGTAGCAACTGCGATTTCATAGCCGTTGAGAGCATAATTGTTCCAGAGTATGCTGTCTTTAACTTCGACGCTGCTGTGGTATGAGCAGTATAGTCCGCCGCCGAATCCACTTGTACCGGGTTGTCCGAACACGCCCGGTGCCGCGTTGCTGACGAAGGTGCAGTTTGTGATATTAGGCTCAGAATACCAGTTGGCCGATATTCCGCCTCCGTCTCTGCCGGCCAGGTTGTTGATGAGCAGGCAGTTTTTAATATCGATGTAATCGGATTCTCCTGCAAAATACATTCCGCCGCCGGAGGTATTGGCATTATTGTGGTTGAAGACGCAGTCTTTAATAAAAGCCTCTGTGGCGAAGCAGTACATACCACCACCCTGTCCGACAACTTCAGTATTCGGGTCATTCGGGTCGATGAAATCAAACGGGGCCCAGTTGAAGTTAAAGCTGGTTCTGTTGATTGTCAGGTTCAAGGAACCGAGTGAGTATAAGCCTGCACCGTATGCGGCGGTGTTGTAAGACATATTGCAGTCGATAATTGAGAGGTCATTAGCCTCGGCAAGATACATTGCACCGCCATCTTGATTCGCATCATTTCGTTCCAATATGGTGTCGATAATCGTTCCCGAACAGTTTTCTGCCGCATACAAGGCGCCTCCATAGATGGCGGTATTGTCGAGGAAGTTACAGTCGTCAATAGTAATCGAGACATTGGGGTCACAGAGCACAGCACCGGCCACCTGCGCAGCGGAGTTGTTGATGAACGTGCAGTGCCGGAATATCGGCGAGCTGTTGACATCGCAGTGGGCGGCGCCGCCGTTATCGGCGGAGCAGTTCGTAATGATGCAGTTTATGAATCTCGGACTGCTGTTGGCGTCGACATATATTGCACCGCCGTCTGCGCCGATTACGGTGCAGTTGTCCATAACGACGTTTTTAATAGTCGGACTGCTGTTGGCGTCAACGTATATAGCGCCGCCACCCACACCTGTGACACTGCCGTTGATTATTGTGAAGCCGTCTATGATAGTGTTGGGACCTTCGTTACTGTTGAAGATGAAGGCACGGCTGGTTTGCACGCAGTCAATGATAGTGCTGTTGATAATATTCGGGTCATCAGGATTCGTGCAGACTATTGTGATGTCTTTGCCCTGCAGGTTGATATCGCCGTCGTATACGCCGGCGGTAACGATAAGCGTATCACCGCTCTTTGCGGCATCAATAGCCTGCTGAATGGCGTTTACACCTGCGACAGGGACGACCAGGGTTTTGCTGGGAAGTTCGTAGCGAATCTTGAAGACCTTGTCTAAATCCATCACCACTAAAAAATTCTTTTCGGTAGAGAGCAGGACGTCATTGACGTCATACCATCCTTCGACTCGATAATTCGGGTCGGGGACTGACTTGATTGTTATACTCGTATACCGGTTGTACGTGCGTCCGTTAGGATCGCCGTCGACAAGTCCATTCGGGTCGAAGTTGACGCTGCCGTGGCCACCCACAACATAAACAGTTAACCTTTGGAATACAACTTTTGGATAATGATAGCCGACATCAACAATGCCGACATCGTTGACAGCGTCAATACGTGTTGTAAATTTAGCCATGTCGATGAACGGATCATTTGCATCACCGCTACCGGCGTCGATGCACCGGCTGTCGAGAGTTTGACCGGTAGCGATATGACTTAGATAGTAGCCGCCGACGAATAACGGATTCGAATCAAAGACGCTATTGAAGTCCCAAATCGGCTGTGGGCAATTAGTGTCGACGAAAATTGCATTGGGGTCGATCTGGTTAGGTTCGTTGGCATCCTGAAAACCTTGAACAAGGCTGTAAGAAACTGTAAGACTGGAAGGCAACTGTTGTGCAAAACCGCCGGTTGCTACCGCTATCTGGGAGCCCTTCACGCCAACAGGAACCCGATTACCCCAGATAATAGAGTCGATAACCTCAACATTGCTTTCGTATGAGCAGTACAAGCCTCCACCAAGACCGTTTACGTCAACGACATTGTTATCCGCAATTGTGCAATTGCTTATAATAGGCTCAGACAACCAGTTGGTGGAAATTCCACCACCGTCACGGCCGGCACTATTGAGTGTTATCAGGCAGTTCTTTAATAATGGGCTGTAATATGTGCTTTGGTCGCTGCCGATTAAGTAGATGGCACCACCAGAAGCGCTTGCCTGGTTCTCAGTAAAGGCGCTGTTAGTAATATCTACAGCCGAGGACAAGCAATAATATCCAGCACCCCGACCGAAAACGGGACCACTGTAATAGGTACCATTGGGGTCGTTGGGGTCAAATAGGCCGGCGGGACTGTAAGCAATGTTGCCGTAGATTGTAGAAAGTGTTATTAAACCAGTAGACTCGACGGAGTACATTCCTGCACCGTGGTAGGCCGTGTTGTTACTGAAGCTGCAGTCGATTATTTCCATCTCCGCATTAGACCAGTATATTCCACCGCCGATACACGCTTCGCCGCCTGAAATATTACAGTCCACAAGTTTCACAAACGCACCGTCTTCTGTGGCTATCGTGCCCCCGTAACTGACATAAACGTCCTCGGGAACATCGAAGAATCCCGTGTATGCATTCGGATCCAAAGACGGATCGGCCGTGTTGTCGGCGAAATTGCACCTCGTGAATTCCGGAGCGCTGCCGTAACAGGCATATACCGCACCGCCAAAGTTTTCAATTGTCATACGTACGTCCGGAGTCGTGAAGGGAGTCCCGCCCAAGCCGGAAAGACCACCGTACGTATGGTTATTCACAAAGTCGCAGTCGGTAAACTGTGGATTACTGTCGTTCTCAATATAGACCGCGCCGCCGTGCCCACTGTACTTCCAGTAGTCCTTGTAGTAACCACCATAATACGTTGGATAACCATCCGCGTCGTACGTACCCCAGGCCCAGCCGTCCCACCAGTACCAGTTCGGGTACGTCCCCGGCCCCGTCTCCTCGCTCGGAGACCACGTATAGTTGCCGCCTCTTCCACCGTGGCCCGGCACGGGACTATTACCGCCGTCGCCGCCGTTACCACCCATCGCGAAGCAATTGACAAACGAGCATTTCGTAAATATCGGATTACTGCCGTACCCAATATATGCCGCGCCGCCGTAGGCCCAGCCTGCCCAGCCACCGTCCTTTCCATAAGGATCGCCATCCGCACCCCGAGCACCGTCGCCGCCAGTGACCGAACAGTCTGAGAACAAACAGTTCTGAACGACAGGTGAGCCGTTATAGATGGTCATCGCGCTACCATTGACGCTGACCCCGTTGAAACCATCCTCACCGCCGATCTCATCGCCGTCCATGCCAAACCAGTTGTTCTCGGTGAATACACAGTTGCGAATCGTGGGCGAGCAGAAATTGATATTCATTCTGCTGTGTGTGATAGTCAGGCCGTCAATAATCGCTTCCGTACCAATAGTAGATATTTCAAAAATCACATTATCGAAAATTGTAGCCGCTACGCAGGCGGGATCGTCCGGATTGAGACTGCTAATAGTTATGCCCTTATCAAGCGTAATGGTAAGCTGCGGGGCCGGAAAACCGGGATATGGCGGGTCATAAGTGCCCGTATGCAACAAAACGATGTCACCGTCAACAGCCTCGTCGATAGCGCGTTGAATTGACGTATAATTCGGGTCGCTGCCCACAACAATCGTTCGTGGATGAGCGAACTCAACCGTAACGTCCCTGTCACCCAGCATAACCACAACATTCGTGTTGTCGGTCGACGCATCGCCCGCCGTTCCGGACCAGCGATCAACGCGGTAACCTATATCGGGGAAGGCAGTTAGCGGTATAAGCATGCCGGCATAGTAAGTGCCGCTGGCTGGTTCGACTGTGCCGTGCCCGCCTATTACCGTCGTAGTCAAAGTAAATTGCTCAAGCTCCAAATGGTTTAGGTAATGAGAGCCGATGTCAACCTGGTTCATATCTGTAACGCCGTTGGGGTCGGTGGTATAGGTATCCAGGCCGAGATTAACGGCAGTATCGCTGCCGTTATCAACAGCGGGACTTGAGCTTTGGTCAAGATAGTAGTCACCAAGTGAACCGGGAACAAACAGCGGATCACCCGCAATGTTTGTGCCATTAGGGTCAATGTTAGGGTCGGTACCGCTCTTGATATCAATCTGCCCGGTAGCGCTGTCATAAATTCCATAATCACCATTGGCGTTGCTGTTGAACAGGCAGTGCTCCACAAGGTTGCCGCCAGTATCTTCTTCAGCTATTGCAACGTTTCCACAGTTATCGAATATGGAGTCGCTGATTACAGCTTCGGTAGTCCAATCGCTGTAAACGGCGCTGCCAAGCTTGTCCGATGAGTTATTCGCAAAAGTACAGTTCTGAATCTTAGGCACCGAGTAGATGGCACTGGCAATGGCACCACCCTCTGCCACTGCCGAGTTGCCGGTCAGCAGACAGTTCTTGATCAGATGGTTCACGTTACCGCCGTATAAGATAATTGCACCGCCGGTCCCGTTAACACTCTCGGCCACGTTATTCTGCAGGACACAGTCCTCAAGCGTCGCATGTGTATCTGCAAGGACCATACCACCACCCATACTGACGCTGTTGCTGAGGTCTATCCAATGGGCTTCTCCGAAAAGACCGACCATATCGAACAGGCTGCTGGCATCACCGACTGCGGCTCCAGGGACCAGGCCAATCCCAAGCACCGACGCTTGAGGAGTGTAACTTGTGTCGATGCCACTGGCACCTAATGCTTTATTTCCATTTATAATTCCGGCGGTCATAGTGACGGTTCCGGTCGTGAGGAATAAGCCGCCGCCGCTCTTGGAAGTATTATTCAGGAATTGACAATTAGTGAATGAGGCGTCAAAGTCCTGGAAATACACCGCACCGCCATAGGCATATATGTCATCAACGGCCTTATTGCCAACAAAGCCGCAGGATTCGAAGTTCAATCTCAGTATGTTATATATATTAGCATCAATTACCTCATAATACGCATCTATTGCACCACCGTTGCCGCCTGCCATGTTCCCGGCGAACGAGCATCGTGTGAAGTCGGCATCACTGTCGCAAATAATTGCACCACCATCTCCGATGGCTGAGTTACCCGCGAAGCTGCAATCGTTAATATCCGCGAATCCTCTTTCTGCCATGAACATTGCGCCGCCAGCAGATGCTTCAGAGTTTTCCTCGAATATACAGTTGTCGATGTCCAGAATGCAGCTTGGCTCGCAGTAAACGGCGCCACCGAGATTACCTAAGAAATCGCAGTTATTGAGATTAATAGTGTTGTCGGCCACTGAATACAATGCACCTCCCTCGGTATACAACGGCATATCCACGAGATTCAAGGCTGAGTCGTAAGTTGTGATAGTGTCGTAGGCGCTGTTGCCGGAGAATAAGCAGTTAGTAATATTTGCATCTGAGTTGTTATCAAAGTAGACTGCACCGCCGGCTATACCGATATATCCAAAGCCAAAGCCCGGACCAAAGTAGTAGTTATAGGCGTAGCCATCAGCTCCTGGGCCGGCAGGCCCAAGAGGCGCGCCAAGTGGTGTACCGCTGCCCGCAGGGCCACCGACTCCAATCGGGCCTAATGTAGCGAAGTTGTCTATGAAGTTGCAATCGGTGATAAACGGGACGCTTTGGCCTTCACAGTAGATACCGCCGCCGACACCGCCACCGTAGCTAATGCCTCCATTACCGCCCCAACTCTCGGCGCCGCCTACCGCAGGGTCACTGTCGCCACCGGGTCCGCCGGTGCCGCCCCAGCCGCCTCGGGCAGCATTATTTCTTATGATACAATTTGTGATGAATGGAGAACTCTTGCCAAGGCAGGCGATGGCGCCGCCGTACCCGACACCGGTACCGTCCCCACCGTCGCCGCCCCACTGGCCGTCCTGAATTGCCGTCAGGGGTTGAACTACAGAAAGATCGAACAGTATGTAATACCACGTATCCAATCCCGGGTAAGTCGAGACGCCCGTAGCACCGAGACCACCAACCGCACCGGTAACGAAGTTGTCGGTTATCACGCAGTTCTTGATTGTCGGAGAACTGCCGTTGACGCAAAGGATTGCGCCACCATAACCGTTGCCTATCACGTCCTTTCCACGCTCAGCCTTCGGGGGTGAGGTGATATCATCAGGATTTGTCAATTGATAAGGAATGGGATAGTAAACTGCGTACCGCCCGGTTTCACCAATCACACCGCTCATGAGACCGTTTCTGATAGTAAATCCGGTCACTACGGCAGTGCGCTCTTCGCCACTATGGAATTGGAGAGCACGTTTCGGTAAGTACTTAGCACCCTGGCAGTCAATGATTGTCTGCGCTATGACTTGCGGATCATCCGGGTCGAGGGACGACAGAATAATGCTCTTGCCCTTAAAATCAATACCGTTGGGTTCACTTATGTAGTGGACTCCTTTAGCTACGAAGATTTGGTCGCCGCTCCTGGCTGCGGTTACGGCTTGCTCGATTGTAGTGAACTCTTCCGGAACTTTGAGTATATTGCTGACATCCGGTTCAAACTCAACAGTAACGGTTTTCTTGTTGTACACAGCTACGTCTATGTTATTAAGATTCCAGCCCCACTGGTCGTTGGTATCGGTAGCGCTCCATCTGGCGACCCGATAGCCTGGTTCGGGAGTGGCGGTTAGTGTTACAATCGTTCCGGAGTAATAAGAAGAAGTACCCGGTGCAGGTCCGGAAGTAATCGGATTCGGCTCGTTTGCCTCAACCGTACCATGACCGCCAAAGACACGAATAGTCAGACTATATATTGGGGCAAGCAACTGGTCGATGCTGTAGTGATAGCCGATGTCAACCTGGCCCATATCTGGAATGTCGAGGAGGTCAGTGGTATAAGTATTTAGGCCGATTTTAACAGCGGGTACACTTCCGCTGTCAACGGCTGGACTATCATCCTGGTCAAGATAGTAATCACCAAACAAACCTGACACGAACAGCGGGTCGCCGGCAATATTATTGCTGTCGAGCTCCGGGCCTGTAGAGGTATATATCTGTCCTGCACACGGGTCATAAATCCCGTAGTCGCCGTCAGGATTGTTGTAGAATAATGAATGTCCTACGATTGCTTTGTCAATATCTTCTTCAATTATTGCGTGGCTGTTGCAGTTATCGAATATGGAATCGATGATTGTCGGCTCGGAGCTCCAGTCACAGAATACTGCGCCTCCGAATTTGCCCGCCGAATTTTGGCTAAATGTGCTGTTCCGGATTTCGGGCGTCGCGTAAAGATAGGCCGAAATCGCACCGCCATTAACAGTTGCAGAGTTGCCGGTTATAAGGCAGTTCTTGATGAGGTGTGTGAGGTATCCACCGTAGAAACTGATTGCGCCACCGGAGCCTTTAATACCCTCAGCGACATTATCCTTGATGATACAGTTCTCAATTACTGCAGGAGTATCGGAACAAAGCAGACCACCGCCCATCTCGTAAACGTCACCGCCAATGGATGTGTTTCCGCTTATAAGACCTCCGGTTATTGTTATGTCTCCAAGTATTAAATGGAACCCGCCTCCACTCCTGGCAGCGTTTTCCAGGAAGTAGCAATCGTTGACTAAAGCGATAAAGTCCCGGAAATACACGCCGCCGCCCCCTCCGGTAGTACTGGTAACGGCCTGGTTTCCTAAGAAGGTGCAGGATTCCAGGTTTATATTCAATGTCGGTGTAATGTTGGGATCAGAGCCGCCATAATTATAATATGCATACATTGCACCGCCATTGTTCCCAGCCTGGTTCTCCTCGAACAAGCACTCTGTGAAGACCGCGTCGCTGTTGCAATGGATGGCGCCGCCGTTAGTGCTGGCGGTATTGTTCGTGAATATACAGTCGTTGATATCAACAAAACCAAGTTCGGCAATAGTCATTGCACCACCGGTTGTTGCTTGAGTGTTGTCCTTGAATAAACAGTTGTCGAAGTCCACGATGCAATTGGCATCTATGCGGACAGCGCCGCCGAAGTTGCCTATAAACTCACAGTTTCCAACAGTAACAATATTGCGATAATCAAAGGCCAAAGCACCGCCGGTGGTATATGAGGGAATTGACTCGTAGTTGTAGGCGGTGTAATGGTAGTAGTCAAATATTTCAAAATATACTGAGAATATGGGTAGCACGACTAACTCGGAGCCAATGAAGTTGTGCTGCAGTAAATAAGCCCGGTTGCCGATAAAAGTGCAATTGGCATCAGCCAGGTTGGCTTCTGCATTTCGGTAGTAAATTGCACCGCCGGTTATATTGCCGAGGCCAAAGGCCTGGCCGTCAAAGCCCTCAGCAACAATTGGCGCCGGTGGGACGACTGGTTCACGCGGCTCACCCGAGCCTGCAATAGCGCCAGTTCCGGGGATACCAGAGGTAGCCTGATTGTTTACGAATTGGCAATTCGTTAAGACCGGCGTGCTTCCGTTTTCGCAGTAGATTGCACCACCGATACCGTCACCTATGGCATTTCCGCCATTGCCGCCGTTGCTTGCGTACCCGTTATCGGGGACCCCTATGCCTCCGACCCCGCCGTTGCCGCCGCAGCCGCCTCTGGCAATATTATTTTTGATTACACAATTCGTGATAATTGGACAGCTCCGACTACGACAGGCGATACCGCCGCCGTATCCGTATCCGATGCCATCGCCGCCGTTGCCGCCCCACTGGCCATCTTCAATAGTCTCCACAGTGGTCGCCAAGACCGGCAGGAAAGCAAATCCTCCGGATTGCCCGGGGGCGCCGTTGCCGCCCCAGGTACCGATAACAGTACAGTCGGTTATCACGCAGTTCTCGATGGTGGGAGAACTTGCGTTTTCGCACAGGATTCCACCGCCGTAGGCACTGCCGCTGCCATCTTGGCCGCGTTCGGCACGTGGTGGGAGAGGCTGAGTAAGTTCCGCTCTCCAGACGGCTTCGTAGGGATCAGGAGTCAGGATTCCGAAACGCCCAGGCAGACCAAGAGGACCGACTACGAAACCGCCTCTGATGGTGAATCCCTTTACGACTGTATTGGGGCCTTCACCGCTTTGGAAGTGGAAAGCACGTTGCGAGAAGTATCTGCTGCCAAAGCATTCAATAACTGTCGACGCTATTACCTCCGGGTTAGTCGGGTTAGTAGATATCAAAGTGATTTCCTTGCCCTGGAAATCAATCCCTGCCGGGTTAGTTACATAGTGGGTTCCTGGGTATACGATAATCTTGGTGTCATGCTCAGGGGCAGCGGCCATAGCTTCCTCAATTGTAGCGTACTCTAATGGGACTTTTATGAGCTTGGTGACATCCGGCTCAAATTCAACAACGGTGTTGTGATTGCTGAGCAATGTTACCGTATTGGTGTTGATATTCCAGGACGGGTCATTATCAGTACCGGTCCAGCTTAAGACTCGATAGCCCGGATCGGGTATCGCTGTAAGGACAAACACACGGCCTTTATAGTCTTTATAAGCATAGACATTATTGTTGGGGTCGTGTAATGGATTGTTGGCATCGATGAAGTTGGCATCGGCGAAGACTTGTCCCGGGCCTATCGCTGTTACAACTAAATCATACTTTACGCCCTTTTGCGGATAATGATAGCCCATATCCACCCTGTTGGCGTCACCAACGAGGTCGGTTCGAGTAGTATATTTATCCATTCCGAGTTCGCTTGCCGGGCCGCTTCCGGCGTCGACGCAATTGCTGTCGACCAATTGCCCGGCGGCGATTTGACTGAGGTAATAATCGCCTAAGGAGCCAAATGTAAAGTTGGGGTCGTCAGCGATGTTATCAGTATCAGGATTCCAGGTTCCGTTCGGGTCCAGAGGATTATTCGGGTCGTTTGGTTCCCACCCATAGAGCGTACAGCCATCCTCAACATAAATGGGTATGTCCATAAGCCATATTATATCGAGAGCGCCGTTTCTGACGGAAAAGACATAGCGTCCGTTAACCAAACTGTTTCGGCTGCCGTAGATCAACCCTGTGGGACTGCTGTCAAGGAACGAGCCGGGTATACCGGAGCCTGGGAACTCATAGAAAGTTCCCGGATTGCCCGTACCGTTTGAGAAACCAGCAAGGGCTGAGAATCCGCCAAAACCGTTAATCCCGCCGCTGGCATCGCCGGTTTCCCAATTAATCGTGTCGTAGTTCAGCTCGATGTCGAAATCACCGGGTGCGCGGTCGGAACGCTCAATGAGAACCAACTGGAACGTGTTGAGCTTATCAATATTTCTGAAGAAGTAACCCACGTTAATCCAGTTGACGGCAAAGGCATTATGACCATTGACAATACCCTGCCCATAGGTAACGGGGCTGCTGGGACGAGTATCGACATCAGCGAAGAACGGCGCGATAATCGATGTGCCGATATTTCCGGTTAAACCAAACGGTGTGAAGGGCCACAGGGATGAGTCAAACGTTACATTGCCGTTATTGTTGACATAAACGCTGGAATATGTAGTACCGAAATAGTTAATATTAAATCCAAGGTTTGTATAAGCACTTGGGAAGTCATCAATAGGACCAAGCGAGTAGGCATCAAATCCCGGACGGATGACCGGCCAATCATCCGCATTAATCAGTTCCACAATTTCCCGAGTCTCAAGACCAATGTCACTGTCTGTTATTTTGACCTTTGAGGGCAATGGATACGCCTCATCACCGGTACATACAGCAATCTGGAAGCCCCTTGAGCCGGTATTGCCCCAAATGATGGAATCGGAAACTGTCGTATTACTGTCATAGGAACCGTACAGACCTCCGCCGTATGATACTATGTATGTAAGTGTGTTGTGTGCTATTGTGCAGTTCGAGACTGTCAGTTCATTCTGCCAGTTGTTGGAAATGCCGGCTCCGTCTCTTCCGGCCGAATTTTGGGTTATCAGGCAGTTAGTGAGACTGGTTGTCCGGTACTGTCCACCGGCAAAGTATAGAGCACCGCCCGAAGTGCTGGCAGTATTATTGCTGATGTCAGAATCACGAATTAACGTCGGGCCTATGAATGAGTACATACCTCCACCCAGAGCGGCACCGGATCTGTCCTCACGAACAACAACAATGGAGTTGCCGTCGTTCGGGCCGCCACCGGGAATCGGCGGCAGGTTCGGGTCAATCGGATTGGGCAGATAGTAATCGAAATATGTAACAACGCGTACAGCTTCATTATATGTGAGGGAACAGTTAATAATTTCCGTATCGGGCGAATGTGTGCAATACAGGGCTGCACCGCGAACAGCCGAGTTATAACTGATATTGTTGCAGTCGATGAACGACATTTCAGATTCGGTGAGGAATATTGCGCCGCCGTCTTCGTTGGCGTTGTTGGCAAACAATATAGTGTCCGAAACGGTCCCTGAGCAGTTCGGGTCGAAATACAGTGCACCGCCAAAGTATGCCGAGTTGTTTGAGAAGTTGCAGTCGGCAATCATTATTGGGCCGTTGTTGGGTTCGTAAATGATGCCGCCGCCGCTATCAAAGGCGAAATTGTCTGTGAACGTACAGTCATTAATGTCTGATATACAGCCCCTATTGTAGTAGATACCGCCGCCTGAATCCGCTGTGTTGTTCGTAAGCGTGCAGGACTTCAGCACTGAAGTACTCTCAAGGTTGTAGTACAATCCACCGCCTTCGTAGCTTGCGAAGCTGTCGGCGAAGTTGCAGTTGATAAACAGCGGGGAGCTGTTGACATCACAGTACGCAGCGCCGCCGGAACCGAGGAGGGCAGAGGAATCGATGATGTTACAATCGTAAAATCTCGGCGTGCTGTTGATGCCGACGTATATTGAACCGCCGTTGCCGAGAATGGTCGAGCAGGTGCTTATCTCAGCATTAATGATAGTCGGACTGCCGCCGGTGCCAATGTATATTGCACCTCCGTTGTCGAGGAGAACATCGCAGTAGCGTATCACTACATTGGCAATGACGGGACTACACTCGGTACCGATGTATATAGCACCACCGGGCTGGCCTAAAAGGAGGCTGTTGATTATCGTAAAGCCGTCTACAACAGAATTGGCATCTTCTTCGTTACTGAATATAAAGCCGCGAGTGCTGTATTGACAATCGATAATCGTCTGAGCGACAATATTAGGGTCATCGGGATTTGTACTGAATATTTTGATTTCTTTGCCCTGGAAATCGATATCGCCTGTATAAGTTCCGGCAGAGACGATAAGCTTGTCGCCGTTTTCAGCTTCGTTGACGGCATTCTGCAAAGCGTCACCTCCGCCCGAAACCTGGATTTTATCGGGAAGTCTGAATCGGAGGACAACGGTCTGGTTAGAATCCATTACTACGTCAAAGGTCCTGTCGATAGAAAGTAATACATCGTTGGCATCATACCATCCCCTGACGTAATAGCCCGTTTCCGGAATTGCCGAAAGGGTCACTTCCGTACCCTCATAATACCAGCCGTTAGGTTCAACAGGTTCCGGGTCAAACACAACACTTCCATGGATGCCGGGGTCATTTGCATCGTCCGGTATGATGACGGTCAACTCGTACTTGATTACCGGCTCGGTGTAGTGGTAACCCATATCGACCTCATTGACATCGTTGACGCCGTCAATGCGAGTTGTATAGTTAAAGGCGTTCATATCAAACACACTGGTCACCCAGGTACTGCCGCCGTTGACACAATTGCTTTCAGTTATCTGACCGGCAGCAAACTGGCTCAGATAGTAACCGTGGATGAAGTTGGGGTCTTCCTCAATCACGAAGCTGTTTGCATCCCAGGTATTGGCGTCCCATCCCCAGTAGTTATTAGTATCGGGGGCTACCCATCCATTGAGGATACAACCTTGTTCAATATGGATTGTGGCCCCGTATGAGAGAGCGGCTACAGCGTTGCCGAGATTGACTCTGGGTTTGGTTATTGGAACTTTGGTGTCCGTAACGGGGTCGCCGGTTGTGATGAGTATATTTCTCACCGCTTGAGCTGAAAGGCTGCCTCCGGCAGCAGACTGCAGGCAAGCTACAGCTCCGGCTGCGTAAGGACAGGCGGCCGATGTACCATTGAAATAGGGATAATAATCGCCGGGGTCGTAGCCAACGGCACCCACAATATCAAGAGTATAAGCGTCTTCAGATGGAGCGAGAATATCCAGGAAATAAGCCGTGTCGGAATAACCTATCACTTGATCTGTTGTATCGTATACCGCTCCAACAGAAATAACGCTCGAGATAGCCGCCGGCCAGCCAAGTGAATCTGTAAAGCCATCATTGCCGGATGCGGCAAGGACAGTGATGCCAATCGCATTCGCATTGTCGGCGGCGGCTTTCATAGCGGGTGATAAATTGTCGGCTGTGTCTGAGTCGAAGAATCGCCCCCCACCAAAGCTGGTGCTTGTCACCATAATTGGATTTTGCGGGTCGTCATTCTTGTGAGTTACACACCAATCCCACGCAGCAACCATGTCCGCAGTAAATGCCCCATCAAAGGTATCAGAGGATATTTTCAATGCGTAGATTCTCGCATTGTAGGCTACTCCGCCAATATAATCACCGTTCATCCCCAGGTCTCCGGCCGCTAAGCCGGCACAGCAGGTTCCGTGTCCAGTGCTGAACGTCATACCACCGGGGATTGGATCGGGATCACCGTCACCAAAATCATAACCACCAATTACTTTAGCATTCGGAAAACCGCCGCCACCGAGCATTTGGTGAGTATAGTCAACACCGGTGTCACAAATGGCGACTGATATTCCTTGACCGTTGTAGCTCTGTCGAACTGCTGTTGCATTCATTAAAGGTATACCCTGAGCCAGGGCCGGGTACAGAATTCTGTCCGGCTCAATATGTGACACCAGGGGATCGTTGAGCAGTTTGTTAAGACCATCAATTGTAACCTCACCCGAGAAACCTGCCAGGTTCTCATAACGTTGCTTCAATGTGAACTCGGCAGAGGTAAGTGAAGACAAAACGTGGTCCTGACGACCGGCTATATTGTCTTGAAGTCTGCTGAGTGATTCTGGTGAATTCCAGTTGGTCGCTGCCCGCAAGTCGGCAGGTTCAATGAGAGTTACGATTACTTTTACCCACTGTTCGCCTTGGTCAAACTGGTCATAAATGGTTTGGCCTTCCACAAGAACCGTGCCGGGACCGGTCTGTCCCGTAGCGCCGGATGTTGAGCCCTCCGGGACGAAGAATGGCGACTCGTTGGGTTCGTAACGCGGCCCAATGTCACTGTACGTAATGAGCAATGACGAGGTCAGCGGATAGGGCAAATCGCCGCTGGATACGGCAATCTGCGCGCCGTCACTACCTCTGTTGGCCCAAATGATGGTGTCGGAAACTACGACATTACTTTCGTAGGAGCAATACAGTCCTCCGCCGTTAGCGTTGGGGTCGGTAACTTTGTTATCGGATATTGAACAATTGCGGATGTCGGCTGTAGACTGCCAGTTGGCTGAAATACCACCACCATCTCTGCCGGCCGTATTGTTTGTTACAAGGCAGTTCTTCAACACGGGGCCGGTATACGGTTCCGGATAGTCACTGGCCAGATATACACCTCCACCTGAGGTTCGGGCCGTGTTATAACTAATATCACAATCTTCAATTAACGTCGGGCCGGCAAATGAAAAGATACCGCCGCCCTGAGTGATAAGAGAATCAATGCGATAGGCTTCGTTTTGTGTGATGGTACAGCGAATAATCTGTGACTGCGGAGAGTCGATAACAAACAAGCCACCACCACGAAGGGCAGTATTGCCGGTAATGTTGCAGTCGGCAACAAGGATATTGCCTTCAATGAAGTATATGGCGCCGCCGTCTTCACTGCCTGTGTTGTCTTCCAACCTGGAGCCGGTTATTGCTCCCGAGCAGTTCGGGTCGATACATAGACCGGCACCGTAGCTCGCCGAGTTGTTTATAAAGTTGCAATCGCGCACGGCCATTATACTATTGGCGTCATAATTGATGCCGCCGCCATCTGCAGATGCAGTATTGGCGACAAATGAACAATCATCGACCTGCGACAGGCAGTTGGCACTACTATAGATGCCCGCACCGGAGGAATCCGCTGTATTGTTGATGAAGGCGGATGCCGTAAATTGTGAGACGCAGTTGACATCATAATAGAGGCCGCCGCCGTCAAAGGTTGCGTAATTGTCGCTGAAGTTGCAATCGGCAAATACCAGCGAGTTGTTGATGTTACTGAAAACACCGCCGCCGGAGCCGCCGATAGCAGAGCAATTCGTGATTGTACAGTTCCTGAATATGGGAGCACTGTTGGCGTCTATATATATACCGCCGCCGTTTGCATCAGTAACGCTGCAGTTGTTTATCCAAACACTTGTAATGCCGCAACTGGTATTGGTAGACATATATATGGCACCACCGTCGGCGTAGTTGGCATCGCAGTTGCTGATTGCAATATTCGTGAGGGTTGGACTGCTGTTGGAGTCGATGAAAATCGCACCGCCGCCGGCGCCCTCAGTGCTGCAGTTGCTTATAGCCATATTAACAACAGTAATATTACTGTTGGGACCGATGTATATGGCACCACCGGGCTGACCGGTAACGCTGCCGTTTATTATCGTAAAGCCGTCTACGACAACATTAGCATCCTCTCCGCCGTTGAAGGTAAAGCCGCGACTGGTATTTTGACAGTCAATAATCGTGTTCGCAACAACGTTGGGGTCATCAGGATTGACACTGAACAGCCGCAGCAGCTTGCCCTGGAAATTGATATCGCCGTTGTAAACACCTGCGGCAACAATGAGAGTGTCACCATTTCTTGCTGCATCAACGGCATCCGCAAGGGCATCGGCGCCACCTGAGACTTGGATTTTGGTCGGCTTTCCGAATTCAACTTCAAAAGTCCTGTCAGAATCCATTATGACTACAAGGTTATTGGTGGCCGAGACCAGGAGGTCATTGACATCGTACCAGCCTCTTACATAGTAATTCGGGTCAGGAATACCTACCACTGTTACTATCGCATTCTCGTTATATATGCCGAAGTTCGGGTCAATTCCGGCTGGTCTGAACTCCACCGTTCCGGGGCCTACTATATTAATGGTCAACTTGAAATGCCTGCCGGTTACACCGTAATGGTATCCCAAATCAACTACATTAACGTCGTTGACATTGTCGGTTCTTGTGCTGTAGTTGTTCATACTAAGATTGCTCGCCAGGTCGCTGCCGGTATTCACACAGCGGCTGTTGAGAGATTGGCCTGCTGCTGTCTGGCTTAGGTGATAACCACTGACAAAGAGCGGGTCATCATCGAAGATGCTGTTGAAGTCCCATTCCAGTACACAGCTCACATCAACGAATACGGCATCAGGATTGACCCATTCGGCACCGTTGGGGTCCTGCCAGCCATCGATGTCGGAGTATGAAGCTGCGACGGTTGACGGTCTTGGGTCAAATTCAAAGCCTGTGCCTATATGAATCTGCGAACCTTTGCTGCCCTGGTTATTCCAGAGAATGCTGTCTATAATGTCCGTATAGCTTCCATACCCACAGAACAGACCTCCGCCGTATCCGCTGTTATTGGGGTCATTGACGTCGTCGGCTGTGTTGTCGTGAATAGTACAATTGGATACGAGCAATTCATTATGCCAACTTGCTGAAATTCCTCCGCCATCTCTGCCGGCTGAGTTGTCCGTAAGCAGACAGTTCTTTAGTATTTTAGTTTCCGACGCACCGCCGGAGGCATACAAACCGCCGCCGGAGTAAGATGCCTGATTAAATCTTATCTGGCTGTCGGCGATAAGTGTTGGTGTTGAGGAGCAGTATATACCGCCGCCTTCACCGCCGGGATAATTTGCCTGATTACCTGTGATGACGCATCCTGTAATCGTCGCAGCCGCACTGTCGATAGCATATATTCCGCCACCCTTGAACGCTGAGTTGTTAGTGATGTTGGAGTTGTTCAATATCAGGTCGTCGGCTTCATCCCAGTACAAACCACCGCCCTCAGTTGCGTAATTATTATTGAGGTTGCTGTCGGTAATAGTTATCGAGTTGGTATCCAAGAAACAAATGCCGCCGCCGAAACTGACGTATGGATTCAGGCGATAAACCAGTTGATTCGGGGCGGTGGGTTCGTAAACGTCATCTGCAGCGTTGCCGGCTATATGACAACCCTCAAACGTTGTTCTTGAGTAGCTATCGCAGAACACACCCGCTCCATAAACCGGGATAAGATAGCTGTATACGGGCGGCGGTCTCTGGCCGGCCCACGGGTCACCGCCAATCCCGCTCATACCGCCGGTTATAGTATTATTGCTAAACGTGCAGTCCTCGAAGGTGATTATACCGTTTGTCCCCGTATATACAGCCCCGCCATAGGCGCTGTATAACCAGTATTCTCCAAGGTATCCACCACCGATGCCGGCTGACCCGACCGAATCGCCATTTCCGTAATCACCGCCGTCCCCTGCATCACCGGCCGTGGCAGAGCAATTTATGACTCTGCAATTGGAAACCGTAGCGATGACATTATTGGCAAAGTAGATTCCGCCGCCGTGGGCTTGTCCGTTGTAACCGCCGACACCCCCGTCGCCTCCTTCGCTCCCTGTGCCGCTTGTATTACCTCCGTTGCCTGCGTCTCCGCCATTGCCGCCGGTAGCCGAGCAGTTAATAATGGTACAGTCCGCGATAACAGGTCTGCTTTCAAAGTCAATGAAAATGCCGCCGCCGTAAGCTCCCCCGGCGTTACCGGCGTCACCGCCGTTACCGGCCACGGAGTCATCGCCGTCATTGTCGCCGCCGTTGCCACCGTTGCCCGCGTCGCCGCCGATGACTCGGACATTGGAAATCGTACAATTTCGAATAGTTGGGTTGCTGCGGTAACCGCAATAAATGCCGCCGCCATACGCATTTCCACCATCACCACCTCTGCCGCCTGGAGCACCGGTATCCCCGGCGTTTCCGCTGCTGGCGTCACCGGCTGTCATCCGGCAGTCCCGAATGATACAATTCAGAATAGTGGGGCTGGCACCTGCATCAATCAAAATCCCGGCACCACCGGTGTCCATGCCAATGTAGCCGTCATCGCCGGGATCCGGAGGAGACAGCCGACCCAGTCTACCCCACGTGTTATTTGCGATAGTCAAGCCGTTTATGACCGTATCCGGTCCGCATTGGGAGATAACGATACCGTAAGTACCATAGCCATTGCAGTCGATAATCGTATCAGCTACGGTACAGGGGTCGTCAGGATTGGTACTTGTTATTGTAATAGCTTTGTCAATGATGACGAGTGTGCCACCAATGCCGGTCTGTATCTGCGGCGAGCCAACGTAACGTCCCCTGTTGACGACAATCAAATCGCCATCCTCTGCAGCATCAATCGCCGTTTGGATTAAGGGATAGTCACCGGGTACTGTTATGATAGCAGGTTGTTCTATTATGGCCGTGACGGTCCGGTCTGAATACATCATTACCATATTGGTAAGGCTGTAAACCGTATCGTCATCGGTGCCTACCCATTTGATTCGATAGCCGGGGTCCACAGTTGCCGTCAGTGTTACTACAGTGAATTTGTTGAAAAATCCACTGCTTGGCTGGACCGTTCCGTGCGTGCCGATAACATTTACAGTTAACTGATACTGACCATCGGCAGCCGGGTAGTGCAGGCCTATATCGACCTCATTTACGTCGTTGGCGCCATCGGTACGTGTAGTATAGTTGCCAAGGCCAAGGGTGGTTGCTAAATCACTTCCTCCATTGACACATTGGCTGTCTGCAGCCTGCCCAGCATCTGTCTGACTGAGATAGTAGTATGGCAGGACGAAGAGCGGGTCAGCATCAAAATTGCCGCTGAGCCAGTTGAGGATACGTCCCGGCTCGTAGTAGATTGATTGCGGGCTATTGCCGCCCTGGATGTCACAATGTGAAACGTTAAGGGTAGCGGGCCTGTCAATATAGACCGGCTCGTAATCGCTGCCAATGGCAATCTGGTTGCCTAAAGTTCCTGTATTACCCCAGAGAATACTATCGGTCAGGAAGGTTTCACTTTCGTAGGAGCAGGACAAGCCGCCGCCCCTTCCATGTTTTGGACTGAAGGGGTCAAATGTGGTATTATCAACGATTGTACAATTAGAGATTGTTGGTGCTACGTACCAGTAGGAAACGATACCGCCACCGTCCAGGACAGCCGAGTTACCTTTGATTAGGCAGTTCTTGAGTATTGGCTGATTGGGGTCTCCGCCAAAGTATACACCGCCGCCGGAGCCGGACGCGGTATTGTCGCTTATGAAGCAGTTTTCAATCCTCGACTCAGATGACCAGGAGAACAACCCGCCGCCACCGCCGTAGAAGTTGTCATAATATCCTTCCATCATCATATAGGTGCCCAGTGCCTGATTACCTTTGATGGTACAGCCAATAATAACAGGGCCGCCGCTGCTCCAGAACATACCACCGCCATGTTCGGCGATATTGTTGTTGACCGTGCTGTCGAGAATTGAGACCTCTGAGTTACTGCCGTTCCAGTATAGAGCACCTCCGAATCCGTACAGCGCCTCGTTCCTGATGAATCGACTCCTGTTAATCGCTATGTTGCTGTTATT
>Ga0315534_1000424_pt1 | contig 28999 bp, 33 predicted proteins | sample SalMarSW160240MG_FD_203094 | JGI IMG/M metagenome (GOLD analysis project Ga0315534, IMG submission 203094) | Salt marsh sediment microbial communities from the Plum Island Ecosystem LTER, Massachusetts, United States - Salt Marsh Sediment SW1602-40 ...
CAAGGCCTGCGACGAGATCTGCCCGGTCGACATCGAGATCCTCGACAAGATCCTCGACATGCGGCGCTACCTGTCGCTCATGGAGAGCGACTTCCCCGTCGAGCTCGGCAACACCTACCGGTCGATGGAGAACACCTCCAACGTCTACGGGATGAACCAGGGGGAGCGCGGCGACTGGGCCAAGGATCTCGACGACATCCCGATCGTCGCTCCTTCGAGTGGGGGCACGGGCAAGCTCGACCACGAGTACCTGATGTGGGTCGGGTGCGCGGGATCGTTCGACGACCGCAACAAGAAGACGACCCGAGCGACCGCCAAGCTGCTCCAGCGCGCCGGCGTCGACTTCGCGATCCTCGGGCCGAGCGAGCTCTGCACGGGCGACCCGGCCCGTCGCTCGGGCAACGAGTACATCTTCCAGATGCTGGCGATGCAGAACATCGAGACTCTCGGTGGCATGGAGGTCACGAAGATCGTCACGCAGTGCCCGCACTGCTTCAACACGCTGAAGAACGAGTACCCGCAGTACGGCGGTGACTACGAGGTCGTGCACCACTCGCAGCTGCTCACCGAGCTCCTGGCCGACGGGCGCCTGTCGCTCGAGGGTGCGTCGCTCGCGGAGCGGGTGACCTACCACGACTCCTGCTACCTCGGGCGCCACAACGACGTGTACCTGGCGCCACGCAAGGTCATCGGCTCGCTCGCCGGCATCGACATCGTCGAGATGCCGCGCAACGGGACTCGTGGCATGTGCTGTGGCGCCGGTGGCGCGCGCATGTGGATGGAGGAGCACGTCGGCAAGAAGGTCAATGACGAGCGCTCCGAAGAGGCGCTCGCCACCGGCGCGTCGCGCATCGCGGTCGCGTGCCCGTTCTGCTACGTGATGATGGAGGACGGTGTGAAGGCCAAGGGGCGCGACGAGGACGTCAGAGTCCAGGACATCGCCGAAGTGCTGCTCGAGGCCGTCGAAGCCGACAGGCCGGCGCGGGCGTCGGCGAGCTTCACGCCGGGCATCTGACCGAGCGGCGGGAGATCTCGGCGCGTGCTCGAGTGGCTCGGTGGGCTGCCGCTCTTCGTGCTCTTCCTGATCTTCTCGGGGCTCGCGATCGCGACGACGATCGTCGTCGAGCGCGCGATGCGCAGGGTGACCGCGCCCGGGCCGCGCGAGTCGGTCGGGCAGACGGCCGCCACGGTGCTCCAGGCCATCACCGTCGTGTACGCGATCCTCATCGGCTTCGTCGTCCTCGACGAGTACGGCCAGTTCCAGAGCGCCCAGGAGAACCTCGGCGACAAGGCGGCCGCGATCGTGGTGGTGGTGGAGAACGCGCACGCGCTGCCTCCCGCCGACTTCCGGGCGGTCCAGGACCAGGCGCTGCGCTACACCGAGCTGCTCGTCTCGCGGGGCCTGCCCAAGCTGGCCGACAAGGGCGAGCTCGACGTCGTCACCGGGCGGGCGTTGCACCAGCTCTACCGCACCGTGCAGGCGATCGAGCCGACGACGAAGTCGCAGGAGTACGCGTACCAGGCGATCGTGCAGGCGATGGACGACGTCGTCGCCACGCGCTCGAACCTGCGCGACGCCGCCCGCGCGTCGATCCCGCCTTCGCTCTTCTGGGTGCTGGTGCTCCTCGGCGTGACGACGATGGCGACTGCCGCGGTGCTCGACACCAAGCACCGGCGGTCGCACCTGGTGATCCTCTCGATGCTCGCGATCGCGGTCGGCGCCAACCTCGCGCTCGTGGTGGGGATGGACTACCCGTACCGGGGGACCATCAAGATCTCCGACGACCCGCTCGTCGAGCTCCTCAACGACCCGGCGGTGCGCTGACGCGTCCGCGGGTCACCGGTCGCGGAAGTTGAGGTAGTAGCGCGATGCCGTGGGGCCGCGCTGGTCCTGGTACTTCGATCCGGCCTCGCCCGAGCCGTAGGGGTGCTCGGCCGGCGTGGTCATCCGCAGGAACGAGATCTGTCCGATCCTCATCCCGGGGTACAGCGCGATCGGCAGCGTCGCGACGTTCGAGAGCTCGAGCGTGAGGTGCCCGCTGAAGCCGGCATCGACGAAACCCGCCGTCACGTGCGTGAGGAGCCCCAACCGGGCGAGGGACGACTTGCCGTCGAGACGGGCGACGATGTCGTCGGCGATCGTCACGACCTCGAACGTCGACGCGAGCGCGAACTCGCCGGGATGGAGGATGAACCGACCGTCGTCGGTGACCTCGACGAGCTCGGTCAGGTCTTCCTGCGGCTCCTTCGGGTCGATGAAGGGAGTGGTGTCGTTGCGGAACACCCGGAAGTAGCGGTCGATGCGCAGGTCGACCGACGAGGGCTGGATCGCGTTGTCGCCCAGGGGGTCGATCACGATGCGACCCGCGTCGAGCTCTTCGCGGATCGTGCGGTCCGACAGGATCACGGCTGCGGAGCCTAAAGGGTGGTCGCAGTACGATCCGGCGTCACGCGGGTGTAGTTCAGAGGCAGAACATCAGCTTCCCAAGCTGAGAACGCGGGTTCGATTCCCGTCACCCGCTCTGAGGGGCCCTCAGTCCTCGACCTCGGCTGCCGCGGCGCGGGCGAGGCGACGCCCGGCAGGCGAGAGCACGGTGCCCGCGACGCCCACGATCGTGATGACACCGCCCGCGACGTGCGACCAGCCGATCGGCTGGGACAGGAACACCCACGCGAAGAAGCCGGCGAGCAGCGGCGTCGCGAGTCGGATGACCGGCGGCACGTTGGCGGGCACGTACCGCAGCGGCCAGGTCATCACGAAGTGGCCGAGCAGCCCGGGGAAGAGCGCGATCCCCGCGGCGAGGGCGAGCGACCGGCCGTCGATCGAGCCGAGCGGCTCGTCGAAGGCGAGGACGAAGGCCGACACGGTGACCGCCGCGACGAGCATCACCCCGAACAGGAAGGGAAGCACGTCGATGTGGGCGCGACCCTGCTTCGAGAACAGGAAGAAGAGCGCGAACGCGAACACGTTCAGCGTCGCGAGGAGCATCCCGAGCGGGTCGCCTTCGGGGCCCGACGACCCCGTGAGGACGACGATGACCGCCCCGGCGATCGCGACCAGCGACCAGAGTCGGAACGCCGTGCCGGTGCGCTCGCCGAACATCGGCACCGCGAGCACTCCGACGACGAGGGGTGCCAGGGTGCCCACGAGGGTGACGTCGACGACCGATGTCAGCTTGATCGCCGACATGAAGAGGAGCTGGTGAATGCCGAACGCGCATCCCGCCTTCAATGCCCAGCTCCAGCCGTGGCGATCGGGTCGGCGGCCGGTGACCCGCACGTGCACGAGTGCGAGGACGCCGAACGCGGCGACACCGATCCAGAGCCGGTAGAAGGACAGGACGGGACCCGAGACGGTCGACGCTGCGACCATGACCGGCCCGATGCTGTAGAGCGCGACTCCGAGCCACACCAGGGCGATGGGCTCCCGGCGTGCCAGTCCGGTCAGCCGTTCTCTCAGGCCGACGTGCGGCGCGTCGGGGGCCGACGTCACGAGGCCCGGGTCCCGCGAGCGTCCGCAGCTCTCGTCACTCGCCCCGAGCGCGCGCGACGCCGAACAGCCCGTCGATCATCGCTCGTGCATCCGGCGGACCGTTGACGTCGAGCACCACGCCGTCGGCGTCGATCGTCAGCGTGAAGGCCAGGAACCCGCAGCACATCTGCTCGGCAGCCGCGAGGCGGGCGATCGAGACGACGTCTGCGTCCCGACCGAAGTGCAGCCTCACGCCTGTCTCGGTCGACTCGCGGTGACGCGTCGACGACACGACGCTGCGCCACTCGTCGAGACGTGGCTCGATGCTCTCAGAGGGGAGCGAACACGCGATCGGCGTCTCGTCACGCACGCTCTCACGCTACGCGTGTCGGCCACCGGCTGTGTACGTTGCTGCGCCATGACCAACACGACGATGCGGGCCTGGCGGCTCCACGACTACGGGGACCCGCTCGACGTGCTCCAGATCGACGAGGTCGCCGTCCCCGAGCCCGAGGCCGGCGAGGCACGCGTGCGCGTGCACGCGATCCCGCTGAACCTCAACGATCTCGAGCGCATCACGGGCGGCAACATGATGGTGCGCCCGGAGCTGCCGTACGCCCCGGGCATGGAGGTCATGGGGGTCGTCGAGGCCTGCGGCGAGGGTGCGGAGGCGTGGCAGGGCAAGCGCGTCGTCGCGATGCCGAGGCAGGCCCACGGCGGCTACGCCGAGGCGGCGATCTGCCCGGTGATCTCCATGTTCGAGATGCCCGAAGACGTCCCGCTGCCCGAAGCGGCCGCGCTGTACTTCCCGTTCCACCTCGCCTGGCTCGGCCTGTTCGAGCGCGCCGATCTCCAACCGGGCGAGACGGTCCTGATCCACGCCGCCGCGGGCGGTTCGGGGAGCGCCGCCGTGCAGCTCGCCGTCAACGCGGGCGCACACGTCTTCGCGACAGCCGGCACCACCGAGAAGGTGCAGCTCTGCCGCGAGCTCGGCGCGCACGTCGCGATCAACTACGAGGACGAAGACTTCGACGCGGTCGTCATGCGCGAGACCGACAACCGAGGGGTCGACGTCGTGTTCGACAACGTCGGCGACGCGGTCTTCGAGCAGTCGCTCAAGTGCACCGCCTACGACGGCCGGTACCTGATGATGGGGTTCGCGTCCGACAAGACCAAGGCCGACGAGCCGTTCGTCGTTCCCCGCCAGATCGTCGCCGGCAACCTGAAGCTCTGCGGCGTGCTGCTCGCGTATGCCGACCCGAGCATGGCCTGGCTCGTGAAGCAGGCGATGGGATTCAACTTCTTGTCCCGCGATCTCGGGGAGCGGATCACGAACGAGGTGATCGACCTCGTGCGAGCCGGGAAGGTGCGCCCGGTGATCGGCAGCGTCGTCGGGTTCGACGCGGTCGCCCGGGCGATCGACGACATGGCGAACCGCCGCACGACCGGCCGGGTCGTGGTGCAGCTCGAGCAATGAGCCGGCTCGTGGCCGCGGCGGTGCTCGGGCTCTGCCGCGAGCGACCCGTCAGACGGCGTCGGCCGTCGAGGCCGCCCGCCGGCGTCTTCCGCTGACAAGGCAGCCGATCCAGCGCCAGCCGTACGCGGTCAGCAGCATCCAGGCGACGAGGACGACGGTGAAGATCGAGAACGTCGGCCGGTCGGTGAAGCCGCCGCGGAGCAGGGACGCGACCACCGTGCCGACGGCGACGGTGATCGTGAGCCGCAGCCACGGGCGGTCGACCGCGGTGTAGAGCCGGGTGACGAGCGCGGCGCCGTACCACCCGACCGCCAGGGGCCACAGCACCGTGAAGAACCAGCCGGCACCCTCGTCGATGCCGTGCCGGCCCGCCCCCACCAGGATGAACGTGACGAGGCACGCGAGGTCGAGCGTGGGCGCGAGCCACCAGCGACGAGTCATCGGCGCGTCTCCTAGAAGGTGATGGTTGCCAGGCCCCAGATGAACACCACGAGGCCGAGCAGCATGAACGTGACGGTGCGACCGACCGGAGCCTCGGCGAGCACGCCGCGACTCGCCTCGACCTGCTTGCGGACCGGGCTGCCGGGGCGGCTGCGCACCACCGCGGCCTTCGCGGCCTCACGACGATCGCGGCTGCGACGGACCAGCGCGTAGGCGTTCGCCGCGAACAGCGCGGCGCCGAGCGCGGTGACCAGCTCGAGCAGGACGTCGCCGTAGAGGTCCATCCCCCGATCGTACGGCGACGCCTACAGGCTCGGCCCACCGGGCTTGAAGACCATGAGGATCAGGATGACGACCATGATGACGTTCAGGATCGGATCGACGATCGAGAGCTTCTTGCCCAGCTGCTCCATCTCGGCGGCCTGCGGCGGCGGGCCGGCGGTGGGCGGCGGGCCGCTGTTGATCTCCTCCATGAGCGCGATCATCCGGCGCGCCGACGGCCACAGCACGGCGTGCGACAGCGCGATCGCCACGAGGAACAGCGTCATCGAGAGCCAGATCCACGTCTGGCCGAAGTCGAGCACGTTGTCGCCGATGAGCACGAGCACCACGCCGAGGACGAACACGGCGTAGATGAAGTACTCGCCGATGCGTGAGACGAGCATGTTCGCCCGACTGATCGCCAGTCCCTCCGGACCCTTGTACTGCGCCGACTGCGCGCCGTAGATCCCGTTGAAGAACACCGCGCCGAAGCCGATGATGGCGCACAGGATGTGCAGGACGAGCACGATCTTGTAGGCGTCGCTCCCGAACGCTGCGAGCACGTCGGACCTCCCCTCACGACGAGACGGTCGTCTCGGACCGGCGCATCCTATTGTCGGCGCGTGCGCCTGGTCGTGGCCGACTGCACCGTCGAGTACTCGGGGCGCCTCGGCGCCCGACTCCCTCGTGCCCAGCGACTCCTGCTGCTCAAGGCCGACGGCTCACTCGCGATCCACGCCGACTCGAAGGCCTACAAGCCGCTCAACTGGATGAACCCGCCGTGCACGATCACGGAGCAAGGCGACAGGCTCACGGTCGCCAACCCGAGGGGCGAGTCGCTCGTGATCGAGCTGCACGAGGTGCACTTCGACGAGCACTTCGACCTCGGTGACGACCCGGGCCTGGCGAAGGACGGCGTGGAAGCGGAGCTGCAGGAGCTGCTCGCTGCTCGCGTCCAGGCGCTGCGCGACGACTACCAGCTCGTGCGCCGGGAGTACCCGACCGACGTCGGTCCCGTCGACCTGCTGTGCCGCGACGGCGACGGGCGCGCCGTCGTCGTCGAGGTGAAGCGCGTCGGGGAGATCGGAGGTGTCGAGCAGCTGCTGCGCTACCAGGAGCGTCTCGATCGTGACGGCACGCTCGCGCCCACGCGGGGCGTGCTCGTCGCGACGAGGATCAAGCCGCAAGCGCGCGTGTTCGCCGAGAGCCGCGGCGTGGAGTGCGTCGAGGTCGACCTCGACGAGCTCAGGGTGGGCGCGCCGGCCGACCTTCGCCTGTTCTAGGTCGAGGCGAGCTCGCGGCCGTGACGCGGGCGGGCCCGCGTCACGGCCGCTGACTTCGGGCTAGAGCAGTGCCAGTCGGTCCCAGAAGGTCGGGAAGACGAATGCAGCCAGGCCGAGGCCCACGAGCTGCACCCTCTCGCCGCCCGGCTTGAAGCCGACGCCGCCCGCGATGAACAGCACGAGCGCGATCAAGTAGAAGATGAACTGCCAGGTGTTGCCCATGAGGTCGATGGCGAGCGCCACGGTGACCCCTTTCCTGTTCGAGGTCGCAGATGTCAGAACCGCATCGCGCCATTGGGACGCGACGCTGGTCCGGACGATATTGAAGGAGCCGACCGATTTGGTGGATTTCCCGTCTCGGGTCGGTCACCGTGTCCACACGAGCATCACGAGCCACAGAAGACGTATCCTGTGTGCCCCATGGATGCGCCACGGCGGCTCGACGGTGCCCCCGAGCGGGCCGGGCTCGGCACCGCTCAGATGGTCCGATGACGAGGCTCCTCGTCGATCGGACCGGCGTCGTCGCCGGGCTGGTCCTGGTCGCGGCGCTCGCAGCGGTCCCGGCGACCTCCGGCCGGGACGCAGCGGCCCAGACCGAGGCCGACCCCGTCGCCGTGTACACACAGCTGCTCAGCGACGTCGCCGTCGCCGACGTCAACCTGGCGTACGCGCTCAGCTGGGAGGCCGCCGGCGTCCAGGAGAACGGCCTCGCCACGCTCGCCGCCGAGAACGAGGCTCGCGCGCGGTTCGTCGCCGCGGCCGAGGAGGCCCAGCGGCGCGAGGCGCTCGCGCAGTTCCTCCGCGGCCGGTCGAGCGGTGGCGGATCGAGCGCGAGCAGCCGCTCACGCTGCGCCGGCGACTTCGCCTGCTTCAAGGAGTGCACGCTCGACATCGAGAGCGACGGCAACTACGGCGCGATCAGCCCCGGCGGCACGTACCGGGGCGCGTGGCAGTTCGACCAGTCGACGTGGGACTCGAACTCCGGGGCGTCGGGCCGCTCCGACCTCGTGGGTCTCGATCCCGCGACCGCGGCGCCCGCCGACCAGGACGCGATCGCGCACGACCTCTACCAGCGCCGCGGCAACCAGCCCTGGGGTGGCCGCTGCTGATCAGGTCGGCGCGATGAAGGCCTTCCGCGCCGCGGTGCACTCGGCGCGCGCGGCGCAGCCGACGAGGTGGTCGTTGACGAGGCCGAGCGACTGCATCGCCGCGTAGGCCGTCGTCGGACCGACGAACCGGAAGCCGTAGCGCTTGAGCTCCTGGGCGAGAGCCTTCGACCCGGCTGTCTGCGCCTCGAGGTCACCGAAGGACCTCGGGGCGTGCCGTCGCCCCCGCGGCTCGTACGACCAGAGGAGCGAGGCCAGCGTCCGGCCGTCGTCGTGGACTGCGAGGGTCGCCCAGGCGTTGGCGACGGCGGCCTCGATCTTCCCCCGGTGCCGCACGATCGCAGCGTCGTGCAGCAGGCGCCGCACGTCGCGGGCCCCGAACCTCGCGACCCGCACGGGATCGAAGCCGGCGAACGCGGCCCGAAAGCCCTCTCGCTTGCGGAGGATCGTGAGCCACGAGAGCCCGGACTGGAAGCCCTCGAGGCAGAGCTTCTCGTAGATGCGGACGTCGTCGTCGACCGGCCGCCCCCACTCCCGGTCGTGGTACTCGAGGTAGTCGGCCGGCGCGGCGCCCCACCGGCAGCGCCGGCGACCGTCAGCGCCGCGCACGAGGTCGCCGGCCACCTCAGGTCACGGTGACCGAGTACGTCACCTCGCGCGCGTCGGCACCGTCCTCGAACCCGCGCGCATACAGCAGCGTCAGCGCGGCGCTGCCGGCGCTCCCGGCCGAGAACACGAACCTCTGCTGCCCGGGCGCCCCGAGCCGGTCGGTCGACGGCTTCACGTACTCGCGGTGCTGCTCGCTGACGACGGCCTCGTCGGACGACGTGGCCCTCCACTCGTACCCGGTGCTCGCGTTCGACTCGAGCTCGATCACGAAGTCGTCGCCACCGGCGACGGAGATCTCGGTGTCGCCCTCGCCGTACACGGCGCACCCTCGGCACGCCGCCGAGCCGGCGCTGGTCGTGGTGCTGGTGCTCGGCGACTTCGACGACTCGTCCTCGGTGCTGCACGCCGCCGCCGTGACCAGGAGCAACGCGACCACGGCGACCGGCGCGCGTCGCGTCACGTGTCGCGCGCCATGTTGGCGAACTTCGTGAAGTGGTCGAGGAACGCGAGCCGCGTCACGCCCGTCGGCCCGTTCCTGTGCTTCGCCACGATGATCTCCGCGGTGCCGCGCTGGTCGGACTCCGGGTTGTAGATCTCGTCCCGATACAAGAAGACCACGACGTCCGCGTCCTGCTCGAGACTCCCGGACTCACGGAGGTCGGCGAGCATGGGGCGCTTGTCCTGGCGGTACTCGAGCTGCCGGTTGAGCTGGGACAGCGCGATGACGGGACAGTCGAGCTCGCGGGCGAGGATCTTCAGACCACGCGAGATGTCGGCAACCTCGACCTGGCGGTTGTCCGCGCGACGCGTCGTGCTCGGCGACATCAGCTGGAGGTAGTCGAGGACCACGAGACCCAGGTCGCCGTAGCGAGCCTTCGTGCGCCGCGCCTTGGCACGCATCTCCATGACCGTGCAATGCGGGTTGTCGTCGATGAGCAGCGGGGTCTCGGCAAGTCGGCCCACCGCGTGCGAGAGCCGCGTCCACTCGTCTTCGCGGATCTTGCCGGTCTGCAGCTTGCGCAGCTCGACGCGCGACTCCCCGGACAGCAGTCGCTTGGTGAGCTCGAGCGTGCCCATCTCCATCGAGAAGAACATCACGGGCCGCCGCGCGCTCATCGCGACGTTTGCCGCGGCACCGAGCGCGAACGCCGTCTTCCCACACCCCGGTCGTGCGGCGACCACCAACAGGTTCGACGGCTGGAGTCCGAGCAGCATGCTGTCGAGGTCGACGTAGCCGGTCTCGACGCCGGTGATCTCACCGTCGCTGCCGTAGAGCGCCTCGAGCTGGTCGAGCGTGTCCTGCAGCGCGTCGGACACGCCGGTCATCGAGTCGGACACCCGGCGCTCGGCCACCTCGAACACGAGCGACTCCGCGCGGTCGAGCGTCTCCGCCACCTCGCCGGAGTCGTCGTAGCCCATCTCCGAGATCTCGCCCGCGACGGCGATCAGACGACGGAGGAGCGCGAGCTCGTTGACGATGCGCGCGTAGTGCGAGGCGTTGGCCGACGCGGGCGTCTGCGCCTGCAGCCGGAGCAGCGCCTGGCGACCGCCGAGACCGTCGAGCAGATCGGCGCGACGCAGCTCGTCGGCGACCGTGACGGGGTCGACGGGCTCGCCCTGCCCGTAGAGCGACATGACCGCGTCGTAGATGTTGGCGTGCGCCGGCTTGTAGAAGTCGGCGATGTCGACGCCCACCTCGGTGGCGGCGCTGATCGCGTCGCGCGACAGCAGCATCGCCCCGAGGAGCGACTCCTCGGCTTCGAGGTTGTGGGGCGGGACCCGCCCCAGATCACGCCGCGGGCTCGCCTCGAGCGCCTGGACCACCCCCGCTATCCCTCCCCCGCCCCGGTTCGGAGCTGTCTGGCCGAACGGGCTGTTCTCCGCCTCGTCACCGCCGGTTCACGAAGCGGGGGCGAGGTGGCCATGTGCGCACATCCGCCTTGTGGATCGATAGACCGATTTCCCTGTGGACTCGTCATTTCGCTGTCCCCACCCCTGTGGATAAGCCGTTCACCTGCTCGTTTCCCACGCCTGACGTGCATCGAGGCGCCGGTAGGGGCGAAGAGATCGTCCCTCGGGGGTGTGACAGCGCTTCGGGGTCGGACGCGACGACGCTGCGGGACTGCGGTGCGGCGCCCGGAGGGCGCTCGCCAGGGAGTGCGCGGCCGAAGCCGGGTGCTCAGCCGGCGACGACCTCGACGGTGACGGAGGCGGTCACATCGGGGTGCAGCCGCACGGGCACCTCGACGTCGCCGAGCTCCTTGAGGGGCTCGTCGAGCTGGATGCTGCGCCGGTCGATCTCGGCATCGGCCGCCGCGGTGATCGCCTGGGCGAGGTCGGCCGTCGTGATCGAGCCGAAGAGCTTGCCGCCCTCGCCGGCGCGAGCCGTGACCGTGATGCGCGAGCCGGTGAGACGCCCGGCGATCTCTTCGGCGCGCGCGCGCTCGCGCGCGTCTCGCGCCGCGCGATTGCGGCGCATCGCGTCGGCCTGAGCGACCACCCCCTTCGAGGCCCTCATCGCCAGTCCGCGGGGGACCAGGAAGTTGCGCGCATAGCCGTCGGCGACCTCGACGATGTCGCCCTTGTGGCCGAGCGTGTCGACGTCGTCACGCAGCACGACCTTCACGACTGGTCCTCGGGCTCCGGGGCGCCGCCCTCGGCACCACCATCGTCGGCACGACCACCATCGGGACCGGCGACCTCCGCGGTCTCCGCGACCTCCGCGGTCTCCGCGTCGACCGGGACGTCGACGGCTCCCTCGCGGGCGGCGGCGGTCGCCGAGTCGGCCGAGGTGGGCGGCGGCGCGGCGGGCGACGGCACCGGCGCCTCGCCCTCGGGCGCGCGCAGCGGGCCCTCCCGGTCACCGCGATCGCCACGCTTGCCCTTGCTCCGATGCGTCACCTGCCGCACGGAGTACGGCAGCAGCGCCATCTCGCGGGCCACTCGGATCGCCCGCGCGACCTCCCTCTGCTGTTGCGCGTCGTTGCCCGTCACCCGACGGGCTCGGATCTTGGCCCGCTCCGACATGAAGCGCCGGAGGAGGTTGACGTCCTTGTAGTCGACGTAGGTGACCGACTCCTGGTCGAGGATCGAGACCTTGCGCTTGGGCTTGCGGTCGTCGCGCTCGGTCTTGCGTCGGTTGGTCCTCGGTCGTGCCATGAGCTGTCGCGCTCCTCGCGTCAGTAGTGGGGTGTCCGTCGTGGGCGGTCCGTACTCGGTGCGGGCCGCCCGTGCGCTCTAGAAGGGCTCCTCGGTCATGTCGTCGTAGCCACCGCTGCCGCCGCTCTCGGGGGCCGGGCGGGACCCGCCGCCGCCACCCCCGCCGGCGCCGCCACCACCACCTGAGGCGCCGCCGCCGAAGTCACCGCGGCGCTCGTTGCGGGTGACCTGGGCGGTGGCCCAGCGCAGGCTCGGGCCGATGTCGTCGGCCGTGATCTCGACGACGCTGCGCTTGTCGCCGTTCTCGGTCTCCCAGGATCGCTGCTCGAGGCGGCCGGTCACCACGATGCGCGACCCCTTGGCCAACGACTCCGCGACGTTCTCGGCCATCTCGCGCCAGCAGACGACGTTGAAGAAGCTGACGCGCTCCTCCCACTCCTGGGTCTGGCGGTTCTGCCACCGGCGATTGACCGCCAGCCCGAAGCTGGACGTCGCCTGCCCCCCGGCCGTGTAGCGAAGCTCGGGGTCGCGGGTGATGTTGCCCACGAGGGTCACCGTGTTGTCGGCCATCTCGGCCTCCTGTCTCTCCCGGGCTCGGCCCGAGGCGTCGTCCTACTGCTCGGCCGGCGTGCCGAGCTTCCCGTACACCGCTTCGGGGATGCGCAGCACCTTGTGGCGGAGCACCTCGTCGGTGAGCGCGAGCGTGCGCCCCAGCTCGTCCATCGCGTCCGGCTCGGCCCTCGCCTGGAGCACCACGTAGTAGCCCTCCCAGCGATGGTTCAGTCGGTACGCGAGCCGGCGCTTGCCCCAGAAGTCGACCGGCCCGAGCTCGGCACCCTTGGCGGCGAGCGCCTGGCGCGACTCCTCGACCGAGGCGCGGACCGCGCTGTCTTCCAGGTCCGCGTCGTAGATGACCATGACCTCGTACGGCCTCATTGGCCGTTCCTCCTTCGGACCGAGGGGTCGCCGGCGCCGGACCCACCTGATGACGGGACCGACACCTCACCCCGGGCTCTGCCGATCGCGGGGATCCCGGCCGGGAGAGCAGGACGCTTCGGTTGTCGAGCCGCTCAGGCTACCAGCGTGCAACGACGACCCTACGACCAGGGTGTGACGCGCGAGCCGGAGCGGTGGTCAGCCGGAGAGGTCGCCGTCGGGCAGGTCGCCCTTCAGCGTCTCGAGCGCGTAGGAGAACTCTCCGGTCGCTCGGTACAGGGGGCACGACGACTGCGCGTCGGGGCACGGCTTCATCAGCAGCCGGTCGACGACCTTCCCGGAGGCGTCGTAGAAGCCGATGTCGAGCGGCACCGGCACGGTCGACATCGTGAACGCGGACCTCGACGGCGCATCGAAGACGAAGAGCATCCCGTCGTAGGGGCCGATGTCCTCGCGCTCACGCAGCCCCTGGTAGCGCTCGTCGCCCTCGTCGGCGAGCACGACGTCGAACGGCTGGTCGCCGACGCGGATCGTGGTCGCGGTCATGGCGCCGAAGGGCTCTTCCGCCGAGACCGCGTCGTCGAGCGCCGGGGCGAGCGGTCCCCGCGGTCGTGCGGCGACCGAGCCGTCGTCGCCCCCCGCGACGACCCACACGAAGATCCCGAGGCCGACGAGGAACAGGAGGCCGGCGACGATCGCCGCCGCCCAGGCCCCGCGGGTCACGCGGGCGCGGGCTCTGAGGTCTCGCTGTCGTCCGCGTCGACCACGTGGGCGACGGTGCCGTCGATCTTGAGCTCGTCGGGCAGCAGGTCGGCGGCGTGGTACGTCTCCTCACTCGAGGGGAAGCGGCCGGATCGCACATCGGCCGCGAACCGCTCGACCGCGGCGGTCGCGTCGGCACCGACCTCGGCGTAGCGACGGACGAACTTCGGCTGCAGCCGGTCCTCGATGCCCAGCAGGTCATGGAAGACGAGCACCTGACCGTCGCAGTGCCGGCCGCCACCGATCCCGATCGTCGGCACCGGCACCGTGTCGGTGACGAGGCGGGCAACGGCGTCGGGGACGCACTCGAGGACGATGGCGAAGCACCCCGCCTCGGCGAGCGTGATCGCGTCGTCGACGATCGCGCGCGCCGCCTCCAGGTCCTTGCCCTGCACCCGGAACCCGCCGAGCGCGTGGACCGACTGCGGCGTCAGACCGAGGTGCCCCATGACGGGGATCTCGGCATCGAGGATCGCCTTCACGGCGTCGACCCGCTTTCGGCCTCCCTCGAGCTTGACCGCGCCGGCGCCCGCCCTCACCAGCGCAGCCGCGTTGTGGACGGTCTCGGTCGTCGAGACGTGATAGCTCAGCCACGGCAGGTCGCCCACGACGAGCGCGCGCGGCGACGTGCGGGCGACCGCGGCCACGTGGTGTGCCATGTCGTCGGTCGTGACCTGGAGCGTGTCGTCGTAGCCGAGCACGACCATCGCGAGCGTGTCGCCCACGAGGATCATGTCGACGCCGGCCGAATCGACGATCCGCGCCGAGGGCGCGTCGTAGGCGGTCACCATCACGAGAGGCTTCGCAGAGCCTTCCCGGATGGGGCCCTTCTGGATCGCGATGTCGGGCGCGGTGACGCGTCTCGTACGACTCGTCGTAGCGGCCATCTCGTGACCTCCACTGTCCAGGGCACGCACGGCTCCCGGCAGCACTCGCGACACTAACGCCTCGCCGAGCGCCGTGGGCTACCCCGCGTGCCGTCGACCGTGCAGCTCGTGCCGGGTCAGGTGGTTCCAGCGGCAGTCGAGGCAGACCTCCACGACGTACCGCGAGAACTCGTCGTGGGAGGCCTGGAGCTTCGCGAGCTCCTGGAGCGTGGCGATGCACCGTCCGTTGGCGTGGCGCAGCCCGTCGCCGTAGACGTACGAGACGAGGCGGAGGCTCGCGTGCCCGCAGACCGGGCAGTCGCCGTCGACCCAGTCACCAACGTGACGTCCGGCTCGCAGGAGCTCTGGATGCGCGTCGCACACGTCCTCGCGCTCGCGGCGCCCGGCCCGGAGATCACGCAGCACGGCCCGGCGGGCCAGGGCGTAGTCGACGTGTCGCCCGCCCGCGACCGGGCCCGCGCTCGCCGGCGACGGTGCCGGCCACGAGAAGGAGCCTGGGTGCTGCGGCACAGCGCGGAGTGTAGGACTCGGATTCGGGGCTCGGGCGCGCCCTGGCCGCCCCATGGCGGTTCGGGGCCGACTTGACTCGTTGCCTGCCGTTCGCCAAAATGACATCTCGATATATCGGGCCGATATATCGAGCGAACTCATCGCACGAGATCGATCAGGCGAAGCCCGACCGACCAGATCCCCAGCCGACGATCCCCAACCGACGTTCTGGAACGGAGCACAGATGCTGGAGCTCGCAGTGCTCGGACTGCTCGAGGAGCAGCCGCTGCACGGGTACGAGCTGAAGAAGCGGCTCGGCGAGACGCTCGGGTTCCTCTGGGGCGTCTCGTACGGCTCGCTCTACCCGGCGCTGCGTCGCCTCGAGGCCGACGGTGCGATCGAGATCGTCGCCCCGCGCCCCGTCCCGGCTGCGGCTCCCGTGCCGACGGGCTCGATCACCGGGGACGTCGCCGCGGCCAAGCTGCGATCCGTCGCCGGCCGCATCTCCGGCGCCGGCCGGCGGACCCGGAAGGCCTACCGGATCACCGAGCGCGGCGAGGAGCTGCTCGTCGAGCTCTTCCTGGCCGACGACGAGCGAGCCGATCCCGAGAAGATCTTCGGGCTGAAGCTCGCGTTCTGCGGTCACGTACCCCCCCAAGCGCGGCTCCAGCTCCTCGAGCGGCGCCGCTCGGTCCTCGTCGAACGCCTGGCAGACGCGCCGGCCTCGGAGAGCCCCGATCGGGCACCGACCGCAGCTCCGGCCGGGCGCCGCGCCCCCGATCGCTACCTCACGTCCCTCATGGAGCACCGCACCCGATCCACCCAACGCGACCTCGAGTGGGTCGAAGAGCTCATCGCAGCCGAGCGGTCGGCCATGCGCGAGTCGGCGACCGATTCGGTCGACGTCGCGTGAGCTGAGTTCCCTTCAACCGAAAAGGACACGACATGGCCAGCACCACCAACCCCCGCAGCGCGAAGGTCCGCGTCGCGATCGCCGGCGTCGGCAACTGCGCCAGCAGCCTCGTGCAGGGCGTCGAGTACTACCGCGACGCCGACCCGCACGACGAGGTCCCGGGACTCATGCACGTCGACCTCGGCGGCTACCACGTCGGTGACGTCCAGTTCGTCGCCGCGTTCGACGTCGACGCGGCCAAGGTCGGGCTCGATCTCGGCAAGGCGATCGCCGCCGGGCAGAACAACACGATCAAGTTCGCCGACGTCGGCGAGCTCGGCGTCGTGGTCGAGCGCGCCCCCACCTACGACGGCCTCGGTGAGTTCTACCGGGACACGGTCGAGGAGTCGCCCGCCGATCCGATCGACGTCGCCGCGCGACTCCGCGAGGTCGGTGCCGATGTGCTCGTCAGCTACCTGCCGGTCGGGTCCGAGGAGGCCCAGCGCTTCTACGCCCAGGTCTGCCTCGACGCCGGCGTGGCGTTCGTGAACGCCATCCCGGTGTTCATCGCGAGCGACCCGGAGTGGGCGAAGCGCTTCACCGAGGCCGGTGTTCCGATCGTCGGTGACGACATCAAGAGCCAGGTCGGGGCGACGATCGTCCACCGCATCCTCACGCGGCTCTTCGAGGACCGCGGGGTGGAGCTCGACCGCACGTACCAGCTCAACTTCGGCGGCAACATGGACTTCAAGAACATGCTCGAGCGCAAGCGTCTGAAGTCGAAGAAGATCTCGAAGACGCAGTCGGTGACGAGCCAGATGGATCACGGCATCGAGGCCGACAACGTCCACATCGGTCCGTCGGACCACGTGCCGTGGCTCGACGACCGCAAGTGGGCCTACATCCGCATCGAGGGCCGCAACTTCGGCGACGTGCCCCTCAACGTCGAGCTCAAGCTCGAGGTGTGGGACTCGCCCAACTCGGCCGGTGTGATCATCGACGCCGTCCGCTGCGCCAAGCTCGCCCTCGACCGCGGCATCGGCGGGCCGCTCCTCGGGCCGTCGGCGTACTTCATGAAGTCGCCGCCGGTGCAGTACCACGACGAGGAGGCCCGCGAGATGGTGGACTCGTTCGCCCGCGGCGAATAGCCGGTCGAGCCGCCGGGCCACACCGAAGGGCGGCTACCTCGCGACGATCCCCCGTTCGCGTGCCCAGGCGAGGAGACGCTCCTTCGCGTCGTCCTCGCCGATCGGGCCCTCGTCGAGCCTGGCCTCGAGCAGGAAGTCGAGCGCCTCGCCGACGACCCGCCCGGGCTCGACACCCAGGAGCTCCATGACCCGACGGCCGTCGAGCGGTGGGCGGATCGCATCCAGCTCCTCGCGGGCCCGCAGCTCCCCGATGCGAGCCTCGAGATCGTCCATGCGCCGGGCCAGTGCGCCGGCACGCCGCTTGTTGCGCGTCGTGCAGTCGCAGCGCTGGAGGAGGTTGAGGTCCGCGAGCAGCGGACCGGCGTCGCGCACGTAGCGCCGCACCGCCTTGTCGCTCCACCCCATGGCGTACGTGTGGATGCGCAGGTGCAGGTAGACGAGCTTCGTGACGTCCTCGACGAGGTCGTTGGCGAACCGGAGGGCGCGCATGCGCTCCTCGGTCATGCGCGCGCCGACGACCTCGTGGTGGTGGAAGCTCACGCCGCCCGGGCCGAAGGAACGGGTCTTGGGCTTGCCGACGTCGTGGAACAGCGCTGCCAGCCGCACGCGGGCCCGGTCGGCGGGTGCGTTGCGGACGACCGCGATCGTGTGTTCAAGCACGTCCTTGTGGGAGTGGACCGGATCCTGCTCGAGCCGCATCGCGTTCAGCTCGGGGAGGAACTCGTCGGAGAGCCCCGTCTCGGCGATCATCCAGAGCCCCGCGCTCGGGTCGTCGACGGCCAGCAGACGAACGAGCTCGTCGCGGATGCGCTCGACGCTGACGATCTCGAGGCGCGCGGCCATGGAGACGATCGCGGCGACGACCTCGGGTGCCGGCTCGAGGCCGAGGCCGGCGACGAAGCGCGCGGCGCGCAGCATCCGCAGCGGGTCGTCGGCGAAGGACGTCTCGGGCGCCACCGGCGTTCGAAGACGTCGCGCCGCGAGGTCGACGGCGCCGTGGTGCGGATCGACCAGCCGCGGGTCGGGCAGCGACAGCGCCATCGCGTTGATCGTGAAGTCGCGGCGGCTGAGGTCGTCCTCGATCGCGTCGGCGAACGTCACCTCGGGCTTGCGGCTCTCGGGCCGGTACACGTCGCCGCGGAACGTCGTGATCTCCAGCCGCAGCCCGTCCTTCTCGGCCCCGATCGTCCCGAAGCGCGCGCCCTGGAGCCAGACGCTGTCGGCCCATCCCCGGAGGGCGTCCTGGATCGCCTCGGGGCGGGCGTCGCTCGTGAGGTCGACGTCGGGCGAGCGCCGATCGAGGAACGCGTCGCGAACGGTGCCGCCCACGAGATAGCACTCGTGGCCGGCCGCGGCGAGACGGTCGGCGAGCTCACGGGTCGCCGAGCCCGGCTCGTAGTACGGCGCCAGGCGCGAGGGTACGTCCACCGTCACCCGACCATTGTCGCGAGTCCACGGCGAGTGAACCCGCTTCGAATCCGGGTGTACGTTCGCAGTGGAGGCACGCCGTGGGTCGATGCAGGCGCCAGCAGCACAGCGAGCGCGTGTGGCGCGCTGACCCCGTCCCGCACCGAGGGCCGTCCTAGATGGACGACGCGGAGACCTGGCGTTGGATCTGGCTCGGGGCCGCAGGCCTGCTCGCGGCCGGAGAGCTGGCGCTCCCCGGGACGTTCTTCCTCCTCTCGTTCGCCGCGGGCGCCGCGATCGCGACGATCGCTGCGTTCGCCGACGCTTCGCTGCTCGCGCAATGGATCTGCTTCCTGGTCGGGTCCGGAGTCGGCCTGGCACTCCTGGTGCCGCTCGGTCGGAGGCTCGCGCAGAGCGAGTCCGACGAGGCCGCCGAGGGAGCCAACCGGTGGGTGGGCCGGATCGCCGAGGTCCTCGAGGAGATCCCGGGCGGGCCGCACGCGACCGGTCGTGTCCGCGTCGAGCGAGACGTCTGGCGTGCCGAGACCGACGACGACCGATCGATCGCGACCGGCTCGCGCGTCGAGGTGCTCGCGGTGCGGGGCACCAGGCTGGTCGTCGCGCCGCTGCAGCGTCCCCAGTGAAGCCCGAGTGAAGGCGGAGGTCCCATGGTTGCCGTGATCGTCGTCGCCTGCGTGGCGCTGCTGCTGTTCCTCGTCGCGGTGCGGTCCGTCCGGATCGTCCGTCCTCATCAACGGGGGGTCGTCGAGCGGCTCGGCCGCTTCCGGTACACGGCGGACTCCGGGCTCCGGTTGATCATTCCCTTCGTCGACCGCCTCATCCTGGTGGACATGCGCGAGCAGGTGACCGACGTGCCCCCGCAGGAGGTCATCACCAGCGACAACGTGGTCGTCTCGGTGGACGCCGTCATCTACTACGAGGCGACGGACCCGCAGCGCCTCGTCTACAACGTCGCGCACTTCCAGCTGGCGGTGACGAAGCTCGCGCAGACCAACCTGCGCAACGTCGTCGGCGACATGGAGCTCGACGCCGCGCTGACGTCTCGCGAGACCATCAACAGCCATCTGCGCGAGATCCTCGACGACGCGACCGACAAGTGGGGCACACGCGTCGTGCGCGTCGAGATCCAGCGGATCGACCCACCACCCGACGTCGTGATCTCCATGCACAACCAGATGAAGGCCGAGCGCGACCGTCGAGCCGTCGTCACCGAGGCCGCGGGGGTTCGTGAGGCTGCCGTCGCTCGCGCGGAGGGCGAGAAGCAGGCGGCGATCCTGGGTGCCCAGGGCGACGCGGAGGCCATGGAGCGGATCGCCGACGCCGAGCGGTACCGCCAGCTCGCCGTCGCAGAAGGTGAGGCCGGTGCGATCCGGTCGGTCTTCAGCGCCATGCACGACGGCAACCCGACGTCGGACGTGCTCGCCCTGAAGTACCTCGATGCTCTGGCGCGAGTCGCCGACGGCAAGGCGACGAAGATCTTCCTCCCGAGCGAGATGGGCGGGCTCTTCGGCGCGGTGGGCGGGCTCGCCGAGCTCCTCCACGGCGAAGACGAGAAGCCCGGCGTGAGCGGCGACGGCGCACAGCCCGCCGCTGCGCCCGCGAGCGAGCAGGCCTAGCGGGAGCCCCGGGCGGCGGCGTCGATCACGTCGTCGCCGGGGCCGCCGCTCGTCGGTGCTTCGGCGGGCGACGTGCGCTCGCCGACGAGCACGGGAAGCGTCGCCGCGACGCAGTCGCGGATCGCATCGAGGTCGTACCCGCCCTCGAGGAACACGATCGTCCGACCCGGTGCCGGCGCGAGCGCCAGCGCGCGCGCCGCGAGGAGCGCGTAGTCGCCCGACGACAGGGCGAGCCCGGTGAGCGGGTCGGCGCGGTGAGCGTCGAAGCCTGCCGACACGAGGATCCAGTCGGGCGCGAACCGCTCGGCGGCGGGCGCGATCACCTCGTCGAACGCCCGGAGGTAGACATCACCCGTCGCGCCCGCGGGGAGCGGGAGGTTGCACGTCGTCCCCTCGCCGCCCGTCCCGCCGGTCTCGTCGAGGCGTCCGGTGCCGGGGTAGAGGGGCCACTCGTGCAGCGACGCGTACAGCACGTCGGGATCCGTCCAGAAGATGGCCTGCGTGCCGTTGCCGTGGTGCGCGTCGTAGTCGACGACCATGACTCGTGCGCCGCTCGCGGTCAGTGCTGCGGCCGTCACCGCGACGTTGTTGAGGAGGCAGAAGCCCATCGGCCGGTCGCCGGTGGCGTGGTGGCCGGGCGGGCGGACGCCGAGAAAGGCCGCGACGCCGTCGCCGCGTGCCAGCGCCTCTGACGCGGCGAGGCCGGCGCCCGCCGCACGGCGTGCGGCGTCCCACGAACCGGCGGATGCCGTCGTGTCGGGGTCGATGCGGCCACCGCCCTGCGCCGACAGCTGCTCGATCCGCTCGAGGAGAGCGCCGTCGTGCACGCGAGCGAGCTCGTCGCGTGTCGCGTCACGAGGCTCGAGCGCGACGAGCGAGTCGTCGATGCCAGCGTCACGCACACCTTCGGCGACCGCGCCGAGCCGAGCGACGCGCTCTGGGTGCCCGGGACCGGGGTCGTGCGCTGCGAAGGCGTCGTCGGCGCCGAGGAGCAGCACGCAGCGAGCGTACCGCCGGGGCCGCGGCGGCCTCGACGGGTACGCTCGCACGTCGTGGCCGAGCGCATCACCGGCGGACGGGCGCGCAACCACTCCTTCGGCTGGGCGCGCGCGACGCCCTGGCGCGGCCACGAAGACGTCGCTCATCTGGTCCTCGGCGAACGCGTGCCCACCGACGCCTCCGTCGTCGCCACGTGCCTCGGCGCGCTGCAGCGCGCGGGGTACTGCTCCGTCGTGACGAGCGCGCTCGCACCCGCCGACTCGCTGCCCTTCGTCGACGCGGGCTTCGAGGTCAGGGAGCGCCTCCACCTCCTCGAGCACGACCTGCAGGACCCGCCCGCGCTCCCGGCGGCGCCGCGGGCCCGGCGAGCCTGGCGGACAGACCGGGCGTCGGTGCTCGATCTCGACCGACTGGCGTTCGACCGGTTCTGGCGCCTCGAGGAGCACGGCCTCCGTGAGGCACTGCACGCCACCCCGGCGGTGCGCTTCCGCGTCGGCGACTTCGGCTCGCCCCGCGAGGGGGCCGCGGCGTACGCGATCACCGGCCGCGCGGGGCGCCGCGGCTACCTCCAGCGCGTCGCGGTGCACCCCGACGGGCGGCGCCGCGGTTGGGGCAGCGTACTCGTGGCCGACGGGCTGCGCTGGCTCCGCCGTCACGACGTGCGGCGCGCCCTCGTCAACACGCAGTGGACGAACGAGGGTGCCCTCGCGCTCTACGAGTCATGCGGCTTCCGTCGCCTGCCCGTCGGGTTGTGCGTGCTCGACCGTCGCCTGTGACCCGCCGCGCGCGATCCATGGGCGCCGCGCTCGCGCTGGCGACTGCCGCGCTGCTGATCGCGACCGGGGCCACACCGGATTCGAACGGTGCAGCCCCGCGCGCCGAGCGAACGCCCGCGGCGGACGTACCGTCCGCCGCAGGGAGCGAGGCAGTGGAGGAGATCTCACTCGCCGCGCAGGACTCGTGGACACCGATCGGCGGTGACCTGCACCTCCAGGTCGAGCTCCCGGAGGCGCTCGCCACCGAGGGCGCCGCGTTGAGCCTCGTCGCGTACCAGCCGCTCTCGACCCGCTCCGCCTTCGGCCGCATCGTCGACGGCGCGAGCCCGGGCTCGGTCCTCGACCAGGTCGTCGTCCCGATCACCGGCATCCCGCCGTCTCCCACCGGCACGCGTGCGCTCACGGTCGGCATCGAGGCGAGCAACGCGGCCCGGGCCGCCGATCGGCTCTCCCTGCGTCGGCCGGGCGTGTACCCGCTCACCGTCGAGGTGCGCGACGCAGACGACCGTGCCCTGGGCGGCTTCACGACGTTCGTCGTCGCCGTGCGCACCGACGCGAACGGGGTCCCCGTGGCGCTGGAGAACCCGCTCGGGGTCGCGTGGGTCTGGCCGCTCGTGGCCGGTCCCTCGACGCTCCCCGACGGCAAGCCGGACGAGACCGTCGTCGACGCTCTGAAGCCTTCGGGGCGCCTCGGCCGCCAGGCCGTCGCGCTCACGCGTGCGGGCGAGCTCCCGCTGACCATCGTGCCCGGGCCGGAGACCCTCGAGGCGTGGGTTCGCCATGGCGAGACCGATCCGGCGATCGCCCGCGGTGCAGCTGCGGTGCGCGACGCGGCCGGGCGCGACCAGATCGTTGCCAGCAGCTACGTGCCGACCGACCTCCCCTCCCTGCTCTCCGCCGGGCTCGGGACGGTCGTCGACGCCGAGTTCGTCCGCGGCGATCAGACGCTGGCCGCGTTGCTGGGGACTCGACCCGACGTGCGGACGGCACTGGCGCGTCCTGTCGACCCCGCATCGCTCGCCCGCTTGCGCGCGCGAGGTGTCGACCACGTGATCGTCGACGACATCGCGCTCGCATCGTCGGATCGCCCGAACCCGACGCGTCCGTTCACGTTGCAGCCCCAGCCGTCCCTCGTGCCGAGCGACCCGGTGCCGGCGATCGCGAGCGACTCCTCGATCACCGCGCTGCTCACCGGCGACGCAACGCCGGCGTTGCGGGCACAGCGCGTGCTCGCGGCCCTCTCGGTGGTCGCGCTCGAGGCACCCGGCTCCAAGCGTGCCGTCACGCTCGTCAACCCACCCGAGCTCGACCCCGAGGGTGCGCTCCTCGACGACCTCCTGACCGGGCTGCGGGGCAACCCATGGCTCTCGCCCATGGGCGTCGACGACGTGTTCGAGACCGTGTCGCCCGAGACGACGTCGAACGACACGCCGGCGGTCCGAGAGCTCGCGGCCTACGCGCCGCCTGAGCCACCCGTGGGCGCCGTGCCGTACGTGACGACGCTGCAGCGCCTCGACTCGTTCCGGTCACTGACCGGTCCGGCCGACCCGATCGTGATCCGTGGCGAGCGAGCGATGCTCGTCAGCGAGTCCGCGACGTTCACCGGCCCCACCGGCTCGCTCCGCGCCGGCGCGACGCTCGACAGCGTGCGCGTCGGGATCGACCGCTTCCTCGATGGCATCCGCGTCCCGCAACCGAGCACGATCACCCTCACCTCGCGATCGGGCGAGATCCCGCTGACGTTCCGCAACGAGACGGGGCGCCCCCTCGACGTGACGCTCCAGCTCGCGAGCGCCAAGCTCAGCTTCCCCGAGGGTCAGACGCGCGCGCTCCACCTCCCGACGCGCAGCACCACGTTGCGGGTGCCGGTCGAGGCACGCACCTCCGGCACCTTCCCGCTCCAGCTCAGCGTCACGTCCGTCGACGGTGCGCTGACCGTGGCCAGCAGGACGTTCCGCGTCAGGTCGACGGCCGTGAGCACCGTCGCCGTGACCCTGATGGCCGGTGCCGTGATCTTCCTCGCGCTGTGGTGGGGTGTGCACATCCGTCGCAGTCGGCGCGCGCGGGCTGCCGCGGCGTCCACTTGAGCCCCGGCGCGCGCGCCGCGCGCCAGCGCCGCCACGACACCGGCCGACTCCTCCAGTCGAGCGCGATCGTCGGGTTCGGCACCGCGCTCTCGCGCGTCACCGGCTTCCTGCGTGTCGCCGCGATCGCGTACGCGCTCGGCGTCACCGCGACGGCGGGCGTCTACTCCTATGCCAACGAGACGCCCAACATCGTCTACGAGCTGCTGCTCGGTGGCGTGCTCACCGCGACGCTCGTCCCGCAGTTCGTCCGGCACCTCCAGCAGCGCGACGAGGATGCGACCAGCGCGGTCGTGACCGTGTCGATGCTCGCGCTCGTCGTGATCACGATCGTCGGGATCCTCCTGGCGCCGTTGATCGTCGACATCTACACGCTCCAGGTGTCGGGGCCCGGCCGTGCCGGCCAGCAGGAGCTGGCCACGAAGCTCCTGCGGCTCTTCATGCCCCAGATGCTGTTCTACGGGTTCACGGCGCTGGCAACGGCGCTCCTGCGGGCCCGGCGTCGCTTCGCGGCCGCAGCCTTCGCGCCGGTGCTCAACAACGTGGTCGTGATCGCGATGTTCCTCGCGCTCCCCCGCGTGATCGACGGCCCGTTCACGGTGCGGCGAGTCGACGACGACACCGGGCTCGTGCTGTTGCTCGGCCTCGGCACCACCGCCGGGGTCGCGGCCATGGCGCTCGCGCTCGTCCCCGCGTTGCGCACTGCGCGCGTCCACCTGCGGTTCCTCGCGTCCTGGCGACACGCGGCCGTGCGGACGCTGGTCCGGCTCTCCGGCTGGACGTTCGGATACGTCGTCGCGAACCAGATCGCGCTCTGGGTCGTGCTCGTGCTCGCCAACGGTGTCCGCGGGGGCGCGTTCGCGTACCTGAGCGCGTACGCGTTCTTCCAGCTGCCGCACGGACTCTTCGCCGTCTCCATCATGACCGCAGTGGAGCCCGAGCTCGCCTCGGCTGGTGGTCGCGGCGACATGGCGGCATTGCGCCACCGGTTCGCCCGCGCGCTGCGTCTGGTCCTCACGGTCGTGATCCCCGCGGCCGCGGTCTACGTGGCTCTCGCGCGGCCGATCGTCGTCGCGCTGCTCCAACGCGGCGCGTTCACCGCTGCCGACGCATCGCTGGTCGCCGACACGCTCGCCGGCTTTGCGATCGGCATCCCGGTGTTCTCGACCTACCTCTTCGCGCTGCGCGTGTACTACTCGCTCGAGGACACGCGCACGCCGTTCCTCATCAACTGCGCGGAGAACGCAGTGAACATCGTGCTCGCGCTCTGGCTCTTCGACGAGCTGGGGATCGAGGGTCTCGCCTTCGCGTTCTCCGCTGCCTACGGGATCGCCTCGGTCGTGACGCTGGCGCTGCTCTCCCGTCGCATCGGCGGACTCCAGGGCCGCGGGATCGGCTCGACGGTCGTGCGGGTCGGACTCGTCGCCGCAGGCGCGGGCGCGGCGGCGTGGCGGATCGCCCTCGCCGTCGGCTGGAGCGACCCCGGCAGCGCCCTGGTCGGGGTCGCGCTGGGCCTGCTCGCGGCCAGCGCCGTGACCGCCGGGGGGCTGTGGTTGCTTCGCGTCGACGAGTTCCGGGAGGTGCTCGGTCTCGTCCGGCGCCGCCGCCCCGACGCCCCCAGCCCGACCCCCCTGGGCGGCGAGGACCCAGCCGTGGAACGATGATGCGACATGGACCAAGAGTGACCCCGCCATGCGGGCGAGCGAGCGCCCGCCGGTCGGGCACCCCGACCGGCAGCAAGCGAGCCAGTAGAGGAGATCACGTAGGTGTCAGTTCGAGTCGTCACCGACAGCGCGTGCGACCTGCCGCAGGAGCTCATCGACGAGCACGACATCGTCGTCGTGCCCCTGACGATCCGGTTCGGGTCGGAGGAGCTCGTCGACCGCGAGGAGCTCTCGACGGCGCACTTCTGGCAGCGCCTGCGCGAGTCCGACGTGCTGCCCGAGACGGCCGCACCCTCCGCAGGCGCGTTCGAGAAGGCGTTCCGCGACGTCATCGGTCAGGACGCCGACGGGATCGTCTGCATCAACCTCTCGTCCCGGCTCTCGGCGACGATGCAGGCCGCCAAGGTGGCCGCGGACGCTGTCAGCGCCGAGTGCCCCGTGCAGGTCATCGACTCGCTGACGTGCTCCATGGGTGTCGGCGAGCTCTGCCTCGCCGCGGCACGTCAAGCAGCCGAGGGTGCGCCGCTCGATGCGATCACCGCCGACGTCACCGCGCGTCGCGATCGCACCCGGCTCTTCGGCGCGCTCGAGACGCTCGAGTTCCTCAAGAAGGGCGGCCGCGTCGGCAACGCCCGGGCCCTGCTCGGCTCGATGCTCTCGATCAAGCCGGTGGTCGAGGTGCGCAACGGCGTCGTGGAGGAGGCAGGCAAGGTGCGGACGCGCTCCAAGTCGCTCAAGCTGCTGGCCGAGAAGGTCACCGCGGCCCCGATCGACTCGCTGGCTGTGCTGCACGGCGAGGCCGAGGACGTCGACGAGCTGCTCGATCTGCTCGGCAACGACTTCCCCCGTGACCAGATCCGCGTGGGCATCGTCGGGCCCGTCATCGGGACCCACGCCGGACCGGGAGTCATCGGCGTCACGTTCGTCGCCGCGGCCTGACCGGCTCGCCCGGGCCGGGTGCCCGAAGCGCCTCGGCCTGGCCTCCTCGGTACCGTGGCGCGGTGTCGTCCCCGGCTGCCCCGGGCCGTGTCCTCGACGGTCGCTATCGCCTCGACTCCCTGCTGGCGCGCGGCGGGATGGCGAGCGTGTGGGTCGGTGAGGACTCTCTCCTCGCCCGGCGCGTGGCCGTGAAGACGCTGCACCCGGAGCTGGCGGTCGACGACTCGCTGCGGCAGCGCTTCCGCAACGAGGCCGTGGCCGTGGCAAGCCTGGCCCACCCCAGCATCGTCGCCACCTACGACACGGGCGAGGACGACGGCGTCGCCTACCTCGTCATGGAGCTCGTCGACGGGCCCAACCTGCGCGGCCTGCTCGACGAGCGCGGCTCGCTCCCGGTCGACCGCGCGGTGCGCATCGCCCGTGGCGTCGCGGCCGCGCTCGACCACGCGCACCGCAACGGCATCGTGCACCGCGACATCAAGCCGGCCAACGTGCTCGTGCCTGACAGCGGTCCGGTCAAGGTCACCGACTTCGGCATCGCCAAGGCCGAGGGTGCGGGCGACCTCACTCGATCCGGGACCGTGGTCGGCACCGCGCGCTACCTCGCGCCGGAACAGATCGAGGCGCGTCCCGTCGACGCGCGCACCGATGTGTACGCGACCGGCCTCCTCCTCTACGAGATGCTTGCCGGCCGCTCCCCGTTCCAGGGCGACTCCGACATGGCCGCGGCGCTCGCGCGGCTCACCACGCCCGCGCCGCCGCTCCGGCAGCTGCGCGCCGACGTGCCTCCGACGGTCGATGCCGTCACCATGCGCTGCCTCGCCCTCGACCCCGACGACCGGTTCCCCGACGCACGCGCGCTCTACCGAGCGCTCGACGACCTGGCCGAGGACAGCGGCGAGATCGAGCGGCCGGTGACGAGCGCGGCGACGCGCACGACCGTCGCGCCGCCCCGTCCTCCCGCGCCGCCACGAGAGGCGCCGCCGCGCGCCCGCAATCGTCCGTCGTCGCCGTCGGCCCCGCGCCGCCGCCGGTCGGCCTGGCCCTGGGTGCTCCTCGGTGTGCTCCTGCTGGGCGGTGGCGCGATCGCGGGGTTCCTCGCGACGCGAGGGGCCGACGGCGGCGCGAACGGCTCGAGCCTCGGCGTGCCGGCCCGGGTCGTCGGGATCAGCGACTTCGACCCCCAGGGTGACGACACCGAGCACCCCGAGATCGTGGACGCCGCGATCGACGGCGACGGGAGCACCGCGTGGACCACCGAGCGCTACGACGCCTCCGACTTCGGCGGCCTCAAGTCGGGGGTCGGGCTCCAGGTCGACCTCGCCGAGCGGTCCGACGTCGCCTTCGTCGAGCTCGACACCGAGGAGACCGGTTGGAGCGCGCAGATCTACGTCGCCGACTCGCCCGCGAACACGCTCGCGGGCTGGGGCGCCCCCCAGGCCTCGATCGAGGACGCGACGACCAGCGAGCGCATCGAGCTCGGCTCCCCGCCGGCCGCCGGATCGGCGGTGCTGATCTGGTTCACGAGCGTGCCGTCGTCGGGTCGCATCACGGTCGACGAGGTGCGGGTTGGCTGAGCGCACCGAGCCGAGCGACGAGCAGCTGGCGGCGGCGGCCGCCGGCGGCGACGAACGCTCGCTGGAGCTGCTCCTCGACCGGCACGCCGATCGCGTCCACGGTGTGTGCCGCCGGATCGTGACCCACCGCGAGGACGCGCTCGACGCGACCCAGGAGGCGCTGCTCGCCATCGCGCGGGGCATCGGCCGCTTCGACGGACGATCCCGCTTCACCACCTGGATCTACCGGATCGCGACCAACGCCGCGCTCGACGAGCTGCGCCGCAAGAAGCGGCGCCCGATGGCGGGCATCGCCGACGACGTCGCCGCAGAGGCCGGCGAGCGAACGTCCGCGGGTCGCGGGTCCCGACCCGCGGTCAGCGAGCCGCTCGAGACGGACGGCGTCGACGTACGACTCGACATCGACGCGGCGCTGCGGGACGTCCCGGAGGAGTTCCGGGCCGCGGTCGTGCTGCGCGACCTCGCCGACCTCGACTACGCGGAGATCGCCGAGGCCCTCGCCGTGCCCGTCGGCACCGTGAAGTCACGAGTCGCCCGGGGTCGCGCCGCCCTGCGGGCCGCGCTCGGGAACCGCGAGGCGGTCTCCGATCGTCGGAGGGAGCAGCGATGACCGACGAGCCCCGCGCCCCAGGCACGCCGGCGCCCGAGACGCCCGAAGGCGACGCGCGCGACGCACATGTCGCGGCGCTGCTCGAGGTCCCGGCGCTCGACACCGTCACGCGACGCCGGCTGGTCCGCACGGCGGTCGAGCACGGTGCCCGATCCGAAGCGGGCCCGTCGCGGTCGCTCGGCCGGCTCGGCGCGGCGGTGGGCGTGGCGGCCGCGCTGGCTGTCGGCGCAGTCGTCGGTGCGGTCGTCGTGACCCGCCCGAGCGACGACACGCCGACGGCCGCCCGTGTCGCGAGCACCGAGCCCACGACCGCGGCGGCGGAGGCCGCTGCGCCCGCGCCCCAGTCGGCCGACGCCGAGGGGAGCGGCCAGGCCACGTCAGGCG
>Ga0315534_1000425_pt1 | contig 28998 bp, 24 predicted proteins | sample SalMarSW160240MG_FD_203094 | JGI IMG/M metagenome (GOLD analysis project Ga0315534, IMG submission 203094) | Salt marsh sediment microbial communities from the Plum Island Ecosystem LTER, Massachusetts, United States - Salt Marsh Sediment SW1602-40 ...
GTTCATGTTTTGTTCACGTTTTAAATTTAATACTCATTCTATATGTCTATTAATAAACTATTTATAACCATTATTTCTATAGTAATATACTGATTTAATTCAGTATTAAATTCAGTAAATTGACATAATGAACGTTTGAAAGTCAGAGTGTTCGAGTGTACCTTCAAACCGTCATACCGTCGTACCGTCGTACCTTCAAACTTACATACTTACCAACCCACACACTGTCTGACCGCCTGACGGCGGTAGTCTGTCGCTGTGCTCCGTCTGTTCGACGGCCCGGCAGCCCGGCACCATGCTTCACGGCGAGGTATCGACGCCGGCCAATTCCGGGTCCTGATCTGGTCAGTCGCTCCATACTTGTAAAAACTCGTACCAGAGACTCTCTGCTTCGGAGAGCGGGAATCCATAAGTGTCCTCGAAGACATCCATGATGATCTGCTTCGAGTCGTTATGACTGATGTTTGAGGTCAGGACTCGCAGCTTGTCGACACCGTATTCGCCAAAGAGGAAGTTGACGAAGGAGCCGGCCTGAGGGTACGTCGCTATTTCCGGTTGGGTCCAGAACGTGTTGCTCTCAAGGATGCTCTCTATAGGTATTAGTCCACTCCCAAACAACCTTCTTTGGGACAGAGCGTGAGCATTATCATCGGTGATATTCACATAGAAGGGTCCGGCGCCTGTGAAAGGGTCGAGATTCAGGCCCACTGCTAAACCCTCCAGAAAGTAGTCCGACGGCCAGCCTATCAGGGATGTGTACAGGTGGATGGCCTCGTGTCCGTGCTGTGGATCGACTGTGTGTATGCTGAAAGTAGAGATATCGGCCCACGACCGGTAGTTTGCCCCGCTGTACTCATGGACTTCGGCTTCATTCCGGTACTTGTAGTAATGGATCTTCGCGGAGGGGGTCACCTCCAGCAGGTTGGTTGCCCACTCATGAAAAGCTTGCTGCCATGAGGCATTTACCGAGTCACCCGGCCTGAAATGGAAGACGATGTCTGTCGTCTCCAGGGTCTCGGTCAGAGGACTTAGAGATCTTGAGGGAGCGATAGGGCTTCCTCCACCTTCACATGAGATGAGGCAACTGGCAACCAAGCCCAGGTAAAGCGCCTGAGTGAGCCTGCGGGTCACGACTATTGGTAATCTTGTGCTGGATCTTATCAACTCCATTCAGTGGGTTTCTTCATTTCGTCATCCATCGAGTTGTCCGTCGAACGGCAGAACTATGCCGCCGCGCCAGTGGACGGCTTTAGTGATTTGTTCTACGTGTAATTTGTATTTCATTCTATCCATCCTATAACAGCGCTATAGGTAATCCAGATGGGAAACTCGAAGTCCATAGTTGTCCATTTCCTGTTTGCACTGCTCCATACTTTAATGGAGGTTGGATATTCAGACGTTTCCCGACTGATGGTAGCGAGGTGTCCTTCGGTGGTTCGCACATGTCTTGCAATGAAATACTGCTCCTGGCCAATATCATTGCCTTTATATCGAAGTACAGTATTGTCCTCCTGTGTGGAGTACTCGAATTCGTGTCCCAATGCAATCCACTCCGGATCGTAGTACTTGGAGTAAGACTTAGTTTCAACATAAATGACAAAGCGATTTTCTCTAAACTTGGACTCAGGTCCTAACAAGCTGATGTTATATATTATATCAGCATTGAGATTCCGAAAAAGTGATGCACGCAATGCACCCTTCGATCCGGATGGGGCAAAATCGAAATTACTGAGATCAATGTTAACCACTGGTACCACGGAGCCATCGATGGTAACAATGACAATCACCCCATTTGATTTCTGTGTCAGAACCCTTTCGTTATCTAACCACAAAAGTGGAACCCCCGCGAGCGAAGAAGACAATGGGGAATATTCCACGTAAAATCCTTCTCCAAGCAGTTCCGTTTCGCCATTGAGGTAATGTAGCCAGATCTGTCCCTCGTTCCAGTCACTTGAGGTAACGCTCATAGATCCATCCGGTGACAACAGCCCGGGCAATGACCAACTTCCAGGATCCTCCATTTCTACAATCTCCAGATTTGCTAGATCATAGTAATAATACGCATCCGTCTGAGGTTGATGGATGTATACGTAATCACCTTCCACGTCAAGAAGACGTGTGTATCCAGAACCACTTCCTCCCCGATGGATGAATTGGCGGGTTGTGATATCAACAATGTCCCCAAAGTCCGTGATTACATAACGATTCCGGTATACCAGGCTTTCTTCACAATTGAAACGGAGTTGTCCTCCGGGATTTGAAACAATCGTCTCTGTTGATATAAGTTCGCCTTTTTCGAAATCATACTTTATCAGATCTTGTGTACGATCCCCGTCTGAGCCACTATCATCGATATTGGCCACAATAAGGCTAACCCTTAAAAGATCATCATTGCTGTACTCACAACTTGAGATCGTGTTAAGGACAATTAAGAAAAAGAAGAAAAACTTGATAATTCTCACCATCGTTTCATTTCAATCATTGGCATCTCTGTTAACTAATACATTTATAATACTCTATTGTTCTTTGCTGATACCATAAATACTACGTAGAACATATTATTCTATTGCTAAAAGCGGCATAAAAAACAAATTTAAGAATATTATCCTGCCAATTTTGAGACATACATAAAAAACATTTACAGGGGTTTGTTCACCCGTGGCATGACTGGTTGTTATGTTTACTTTGTTGATAATGACACAGAAAAGTATTTCAGGGAGAGGATGGAATAAAAAAAACGTGACAACTGTGCCTGCCGTATCCGCCAACTGGCGAAGGAGGCATGTCAAATGACCTTTTTTGCCCGTGTTGGCGCTTAGTAATTAATTTTAAATCAATTGTTTAGCAGTCTTGGTTTTAAGGGCATGACTCTTTGCTTTTTTTGATCTATTTTTTTTTATGAAATCACTAATCGCTCTCTCTTCTTCCTTAGTCAAAGAAGTTTGTCCTCCAATAAAATCCACATCTAATTCTATCTTCTTTGTTTTCATAATCTAGATATTTGAGAAGTACCTATTAATCAATTTTAGAGAAGCTGCTGAATCAATAATCATAAGTCGTCCTCCAACATGAATTGCTCCGAGACTTTCAGTGTAATGGTCGATTAATTGTGTTTTGGAGATGAATGCAACATTCCCTTCATGCCCTCTCTGAAACGAAAGTTTGCATGTAAAGGCAACAAGGTTTCCAGGTACCCCTGAATAAAGTTTTGTTTTTCCTTTATTAAAAGGAGCACTTTCTACAAGATGCATAAATACGTGATCAGGTTTTACCTCAAGGCTTATAAGTCCCTGTATTATAGTCTGGTTATTGACAATTGTCAGTTTGTAAACATCTCGCTCAGGATGTTTGAGCTCAAGTCTCCAGTCAAATTGCCAACCATTTTTTTTAGTAATATTTTTCAGATCCGCCTTGGTAATCCTTGAGATATCAGTCGAGAAGCTATCTCCTGAGATTACGTTTTTGATCGAATTTGTCAACTCATCAATTTCAACATCAAATCCTATTTTAACTCTCTTTTTCACAGTACGAAGATACTTAATTTGGGGGCTTTATCCAAGCAGTAATTTAATATCCTCAATGCTGTTAGCGGTTGTGGTTTTCTATATACTAAACTATCCTGGAAAACGAAATTGTCATGATGCAGAGTATCGGTAATGCGCTGATTATTACCGCTAACAGTCCGGCAATGACGGAGGGCAGAGGGCACAGAGGAATTTATGATTTATGATGGGCAATTTCGGATTTAGGATTATTCGCTACAGGTTTCTTTATCCCAAACCATGCATAGGCGGCCCCTACAAGGATACCCAGCCACGATTTTCCGATCTCATTCAGCGTACCGGAAACATCCGGACACCTGATTACACCTACATAGAAAGAGCATAAACCTATAAGCAGCCATACAATAATGTATATCCAGACTATCGTCTGCATAAGTCTTTTTCCGTAATCCTCTGAAAGCACCTTCACCTGTGAAAGCGGTGTTGAACCACTGTCGGCCAGCGCAAGATTACCGATTACTACACCCGCAACAAGCCCATTAAGCAGATTTACAACCCACACTAAATTAATTCCCGGGATATAATTCCCGGCTTCCGGATCCAACTTCAATACTGAAAGGATCATATTTCCCAGAGTAAAAAAATAAATAAGGAGTAACAAACAAGCAATTACTCCCAATAAGATCTCCTTTGCCTTTTTATTCATGATACCTCCTCCCCTGTTCTGAATTAGTTTATAATATCGCCTTTATCCTGTCTTAATTGGTATAAAGTTATAACAGATAGATCATATAAACCAGACAGGGAAGAGAATTTATGATTGAAGGAAAGAATTGCGGAATTCGGATTGTGGATTGCGGATTTGGAGGAATCCCGAGTATTCGGGATGACGACATCCCGCTTGGCGTGGGAGCGTGGATTAGAATCTGGAATTTTGAATCTGGAATTTTGAATCTTGAATTTTGAATTTATTATCTTGCATCTGTTCGTTGCATTTTGATTTATGCGTGCTTTGTTCAGAAACAGATATGTTATTGGTTCAAAAAGGTGCCAGGGTTATGATTATTCATTGCCTGGTAAATATTTTGTTACCATTTGCACAAAAAACAAAACGCCGTATTTCGGGAAAATTGAAAACGGGGAAATGATATTATCGGAATTGGGTATAATAGCAAAGGATTTATGGATTGCAATCCCTGATCATTGTCCGAACATTGTATTGGATGAATTTGTAATAATGCCGGATCATATACATGGAATAATTTCAATTAATACAAATCCCGATTCAAATATTGTAGAAACGATGCATGCATCGTTTCTACAAACAAATATTCAAAATCCAACAAAATGTTGCACCACAAAATCAAATTCTAATTGTGATTCAAGGAAACCACGTATTTCACCTAAACCCGGTTCATTAGGTGCAATTATCGGTTCATACAAATCGGCCGTTTCAAAAATAATTCATAGATCCAATCCCGGTTTTAAATGGCAACCACGATATTATGATCGAATCATTCGTAATCAATCGCAATTATCCCGCATCCGTAAATATATCAGGGAAAATCCCAAAAATTGGATTAATAAAAAAATACCGGGATTCGATTATTGATTATTGATGATTTACAATGTACAACGTTTAGCGTTTATTCTTTTGTTTTATTATCAGTTTTATATTTGAGCTTGAAATTACTTCCTTCTCAAGGCTGGCAAAACATCCTTTCCCGGATATCTTGACAGGGGAACCGTGTTCTTTCCATTTATATCCATAACGTAAATATCAGCGTCATACTCCAGGTCACGATTCGATACAAAATAGATAAGTTTTCCATCTGAAGATATTTCCGGGTGCTCATTTCTCCTCTCAGTATCAGTAAGCCTTTGTTTCCTGCTCCCATCGCTGTTCATGATATATATCTCCGGAGTCCCGTCATCTGCATCTGAAATGTATACGATCTTTTTACCATCCGGAGTCCAGACAGGATAATAATTACCGGGTGAACGAAATCCGATATCCATTGGAGGAAGATAAGAATCAGTCAGCTGCCTGGAACTGGAACCGTCGGAACAGGCAACGAAGATCTGGGGACTTCCGAAGAATTCATCCGGACTGTTACATATATTAACAGTATATGCAATCCTTTTTCCACCGGGTGACCAGACCGGGCTACTGCCATTATTCAGGATCTTTTGCTTGTTTGATCCATCTATATCCATTGTGAAAATTTCATTCACATTATCACTTTGCTTACAATATGCAATTTTATTATCCTTCGACAGGCTGGCAGATATGTTGTTTTCAGTATCATCGAGAATTATTTTATCCACGGCTCCAACATCAAACAGAATTATATCTTTATCATCGGTCGATTCGTTCCTGCTTCTTAAATAGATGATTTTGGAATCATCATTTGACCAGCCAGGAGATCCACAATACCTTTTCGCCCTGTCCAGCAGAGTAAGGTTCGATCCGTTAATTTGTATTGAATACAGTTCGTAATAGTTATCATCTGAATAATGAACAAACAAAATATTCTCACCAGAGTGAGAAATTACAGGTTTTTGATATCTGACAACCAGATCGGTCATTTTTTCCTGTCCTCTGCCATCCATATTCATTTTAAATAAACTGTAATCAGCACTGTTTTCGGTACGACGCGAGATGAAAATTATACCGGAATCTGTCAGGGATGAAAAAATATCTTCTTCCCCGCAATTATTTTCAGGTATTGTCTCGCAACAGGTAATCAGCAGCGAAAATAAAACCAGGGAAGGAAGAATTGGCTTTTTCATATCAGAAAGATTATCAAAATCTTATGTACAAAAATTGAGCCAAAATTATGGTTCGTTAAGTTAATTCTGATATGTAGTTTAAAATTAAGTTCTGATGCATAATTACGGTCTGAAAATTAGTCAGGCATTTGTTGCTGCTTGCTGTCTGTCGCGGAGTTTACCCCACAAAGCGGGGGACTGTCTTGAGGAAACGATTATCGATGATTTATGATTGGGGACCGGCGTAAGGCGCGAGGCCAGCCTTCGTCCCGATGATTTGGGACTTCGGCTGACAAAGCTTGCGGCTTGCGGCGATTTATGATTTCAGATTCAAGATTCAAGATTTAAATAATTTGGAATTTGAAACGAGCGATCGAGCTCGGCGAAGCCAAATCCCGCAGAGCGGAGAGCAGAGACAAGACTATAATGTTTAAAGGTTATAATAACTATATTTCTTGAGATATATCTTGATTTATTCCTGTCGGAGCATCTCAACTGGATTTCTGAATGCGGCCCTGCGACTGATTGAGTATACTGTAACCACAACAAGCAGGGATATCAAGGTTAGTGATATAATAAAAGGAAATGCCCCAATGGTTATCTTCCCGCTGAAATGGCTTAGCCAGTTTCGTGCAACAAGATATACTACTGGCCAGGAAATTAAAGTACCTGATAGAACTGGCCAGATAATTTCAAATATCGATTGAATGATTATATTTTGTTCAGAAGCGCCAAATACCCTCCGTATGCTGTTCTGTCTGATTCTTCTTTCGGCAAGATATGCCGCCATTGCATATGCCCCGGTCAGTGAAAGGACTATTGCGATTATCCCGCAAATACTGATAATGTTGAAAAGATTTATCTCCTTCTCATATAAACCCACAACTGCCTCATCGAGGCTCCTGTATTCCATTGAATAATCAGGGTCAAGCTGTGTTAGTAACCTGTCAATTTCAGCTAAGATAACTTTCGCATTACCGCTGTATTTTACTGTTAATTCAGAACAACCGTTAAAAAACTGTGTATATAATCTTGGCATTCTATTACTACTAAGTGCAATGAAATCTGCATCTTCCATAAGCCCTATGACCTCCACAGTCATCCCGAGTGCCTTGAATTTTTCTCCTACGGGATGTTCCAATCCGAGTATACCGGCAGTATACTTATCAATTATCACAAGGCTGGAATCCTTTCCATTATTATCCCTGAATGTCTTACCTTCGATAAGCTTTATCCCATAGGTCTCAAAAAAATCATCCTCCACATTGAATCCAAAAACAAAAAAACGATTTTCAGGAATATTTTCCCCTTTTATTATTGACATTGCCATATCCACATTACCAAAGACACTGCTTCTACCGGTTACCATATCAATTCCGGTAATGCTCAACAATTCGTTATGTATCATGTCATATTTTTTATCATGCACCGGTGATAATGCAATGAGCAGTCTGTTTTGTGAATCGAAACCCATATCAGCTTTTTCCAGGAAGTTAAGCTGGAGATAGAAAATAACCATCAGAAATATCAATCCGCCAGATATCGCAAACTGCAGTCCGATAAGTATTTTCCTGATGAAGTTTTTACTGCCCGTCTTATAAATACCCTTGATAAGATAGATAGGATTATATCTTGAAAACCTTACAGAGATAATAAATCCTGCTATCAGTCCAAGTAACAAGGTCAGTGCAATTACCATGGCCTGGATTTTCCATAGGCCAGGTCCGTACAGATGCACCCTGACAGACGTAAGTTTCCGGAAATGATCAAGAAATAAATACGACATAATAAAACCTATTATTGATGCCATTAATGTCATGAGCAATGATTCTCTGGTCAACATCCGGATAATTGTCCTTCCAGATGCGCCGTTGACCTTACGCATTCCTATTTCTCTGGCCCTGGTCTCAATCCGGGCATAAAATGTGTTTATGAAATTCACCATTGAGGTAAATAATACCAGCAGGGATACAGATATAAAGATCAGGAAACTATTTCCCGTTCTTGCACTATACTGGTGCAGATCCTTAAGTGCAATTACCTCACTTTTTTCTCCATCTTTGCCCGACGAAATAAAATACTGATCAAGGTTATCCTGGAGAAGAGCGCTTTTCTCTTTTGCTGTTTTGGTCAAGATATACAGATTCACTTTATCCTGACCATTCTGAGAACCTGCTTTATCGTCTGCCTCCGTTTCAGACAAAAGAAAATCGAAATTCAGGTTTGAGTTCAACGGCGGATCCTTTATTATACCTGAAACAGTATACAATTTGTCAGTTATCATGATAATCCTGCCGGAACAGTCAATTCCTCCAAACAATTTCTTTGACAATCGTTCAGTAAAGAAAATCTTACCAGGCTCTGATAATGACCGGGGATCGCCTGATAACAGCTTAAAATCAAATAGAGAAAAGAATTCAGGTTCAGTATAGTATCCGCCGATTCCTTTAAAAACATTATTATTCAGGGTTATTTCAGTAGTTATCTCCTTAACTATACATGCCATCTCAACCATTGGAACATGGGTCACTGCATAATCCTTCATCCCTGATTCAACCGCATACGAGATCGCATCTGAACCGATCCTGGTATATATTGTGAAGATCCTGTTTGATTTGGCTTGAAAACTATCGTATGATGATTCAAATATTATGTATGATATAGATAGTATTACGACCATCATACCAAGTGAAAGACCGGCAAGGGAAACAAGATTTTCCTGCCAGTTCTTTACCAGGTTGCGGATAAATAATTTTATATTCATAGAATAAGAGGTTCGTGCAACAAATTCTCTGAATGGAAATTTGGGATATTTTATCACATGATATAGTTAATGTAAGGTTAATGTCGTGTTAAACATTCAGTTCTACCAGGAATTGAATTTATGGACTATTTACCAAAGATTAGCGGAGGGCGGATGAAGCATTAAGCATCGGCGGGAGCGGATTTAGAATCTGGAATTTTGAATTTGAAATAAGAATCTGTTATCTTGTATCGAAACGGCTCAGGGTCTGTCGCGTCGCTCCTTCCCGACGTCCGCCAGCTGGCTGATTAATTCCCTATAGCCTGTCCCCTGCTGTCGCTTTCAACTTCTACCTTGTGACCGAGCTTCTTGATATTCCTGCCCTTATTAAATCTAAAGGAATACTGTAACTGAAACCAGCCTGCAAAATCAATACCGGTTGTATTGGTTGAGCTATAAGCAGCCGTCTCGGTTTCAACTTTCTGGTAATCTATTTCCTTCGTGAACGGACGCAACCAGAATATACCTATAGTATGTGTCTTTGGTTGCCACTGGCCGCCAAAACCATACAGAGGAAGTGTGTATGTCTTCGACTGTGCATTGATATTCACCCCGTTATACTGCAGGTAAGCAAATACTGTTGTCTTTTTCTTCTTATCAAGATTAACAAATCCAGTACTGGTAATCGTGTATGAGAAATAATCCCTGGCAGGTATCGTAAAAGTCCCCTCAGTATATTCTTCGTAATGGCCGTCGTAAATCCTTGCACTGATATTTACATACCATAGCGTGGCATTAACACCTCCGCCATACTCATAGCCGCTAAGCAGGTTGAACGGTTTCGTAATCGTTGTCAGTTCACCGTTGATCGGAGACCGGATTATACTGAAGCGGTTGCTTACCCTGTCAGAAAAATACTCATTATAAACATATGGTGAGAAATAGTTACTGCCGAAATTCCATGTATAGGTAAGCTGCAGGCGGTCACGGTAATCAGGCCTGAGGTCAGGATTGCCCTGGGTAATATCGTACGACTGGCCAATCCTCCAGTATGGATTCATTTGATAGATCCCCGGCCGGTTGATCCTCCGGTTATAAGTCAGTTTTATATTATGCGATGCTGAGAATTTATACTGTAAATTGGCTGCAGGAAGGATGCAGGAATAATCCGGATGTGTAACAGAATCAGCAACAATATGGCTGTTCTCGATTCTCAGGGAAGCCTGGAAGCCGAATTTTTTCAGATTCATGACAATCCCTGCATAAGCCGAATTCCTGAACTCTCCATACTCAAACAGATTACTTTCTTCCTGCTTATCTATCTTAAAATCGTAATCCATCTGCTGGTAATAGAAATGATACCCCGCTTCCAGTTTGGCATTCATCCCGACAGGATATACATAGTCGAGTTTGGTTGAGAAGTAATTGCGGTCATTCAAATCGTCTTCCACCCTTGAATAGGTATCGAGGATCACATCACTTCCATACGGGTAGCGGGTATTAGAGAAAAAGTTACCTGAAACGGATTTGAAAATATAATAGATCGCCTCAGCTGTAAATTCCTCGACAGGCTTTTTGAATGTCTTTTTATAAAAAAGTGTAAATGCTGTCTCATCACTTTCAAGCTTACTGGTTGTTTGCGAAGTAAGCGTATTCAGCGGGTTATCACTTTTAAACAGGGTTGTTGTATTTGGGACATTCACATTCTGGTATATCGGTTTATAACTGACGTTGAAACTAAGATTGTTCCTGTCGTTCAAATAATAATCCATACCGGCATTCACGGATCCCAGGGATACTTTTATATCTCCGTCGCCGTAAGTATATGTTGTCGAGTCAATTGTTGTGAACCGGCTGTCAGTGGTCGAGCTGATATTAAGAGCCTGGGTTATATAAGAACCTGTTACATAGAAGGTTGCTTTACCTAAACCATAATCAACACTTCCCTGCGTTACGCTGGTAACTTTGTGGAAGGGCTTCAGAGCTTCCAGTATATTGCCGCTTACCCCGTATCTGGCTTCTTTTTTCAGTATGATGTTTAATACTCCGTCAATATTACCTTCGTATTTCCCGGAAGGGTTGCTTATTATCTCAATACTCTGAATGTCAGTCGGAAGGAGCCGTGCAAGAAACTCCCTGTCGCGCTGTCTGCCATCCACCTGGATTATAAAATTGCTGCTGCCGTTAAGAGTGATATTATTCTGGAAATCGACAGTTACCTGGGGTATCTTCTTGAGGAGGTCATACCCATTGCTTGTCGATTTGGAAACGACTTCCGGGATGTTATATACAGTGCGGTCAACCATTTCCTTACCCTTAAGACGTTCACCGACCACCATGACTTCGTTCAGGGTTGTCGTTATTTCTGCCAGGTATATGGTATCAACAACAATTTCATTATCTCCTTCACTTATGGTAACTGCCCTCCCTGAAGGTCTGTAACCCACAAAGCTTGCCCTGACAAAATAATTACCGGGTTTTATGTTTTCAAGGAGGTATGCCCCATCAGTCAGGGTTATAACTCCCGTAATCATTGCTGAATCAGGTATCTGAAGCAGGGCAACAGAAGCAAACTGCGCGGGTGTTTTATCTATTTCATAGCTAACATGTCCTTTTATGTTCTGTGCCTGGATGGCAACAGAGGCAAATAAAAGTAATATGGCATAATATATTCTTATTCTTTTCATGGCTTAATAATCTGTCTTAATCTACTGCTGTTACCTTTGTTTCTCCATTGATATCCATGGGCATCTGCAAGCTGAATCCGGGTCCACTGATCCCGAGGGTTCCCGTGATGTGTGTTTTGGCATTATCTTCAACCGGCAGCCCTGTACGAGTATCGATCACCAGGTCTGATTTGCTTAATCCGGTAAGATTATCATAAGTGACTGTGGCGCCGGCCGACTGTATCGGAGGTGCATTTTCTGCTGCCCTGATGCTCGATTCAGTAGTAATGTTGGCATTGTTGCCGCTTATGCCGTCCAGATGATAGGTAGTGGTTATGGATAGGAGCATTCCGCCTGAATTTGTCTGTTCAGTTATCTCCCATTTATCACCAACTGAAACCTCTTTGCCCGGGAGGTGTCTTGTGAACCCGCCAATCATAGTAAGCAGGGTGTTGTCGCTCACAATATCGGCTATCTGTGTTTTCAAAGCGGATGCCACCGGTTCTGCCAGGGTAATAGATGCTGTATCCTTCAGAATAATGTCGGAAAGCATTTTTGCATTTACTATCTCGACAGGTTTGCCAGTATAATCAATTTTCACATAAAGCGCATTCTTACTCAACCTGTTCATTATGCATGACATGATATCGGATGTCTCTGATGATGTCATATCACCTTCAACTGCGGAACTGATACTTGCGGTTTTACCCATAGTGTTGGTATTCGTAATGAGAGTATCAAAATGTACTTCGGTTACCATGAAATCCGGGGTTATATCCAGCATTTTCACAGAAAGGGTATATTCAACTTTCGTTTCAATAGTTTGCTGGACACCATTTACCGTTTGAGTAACTGTTTGCTCCGAAACAGACTTTAAACGGTAAAGTTTATTCTTCTCCAGGTTCATCCTGAGGTTCGCACTCTCCTGTGCCATTAGCGGAATAATGAACAGGACAGCAATTACTGATAACAAAATCTTTTTCATTGGTTTGTTCTTATAAATTAATACTAAAATACAACTCATATGGTTCTTATATAAAATTATTCGGCGAATAGTGGAATATTATCGGTAAAGTAAAGGTTGCATGTCAAAATCCGTTGAACCGCTAAATCAAAACAATTATTGTATAAGCATATTAAGAGCATACTCTGGGTTTTTTCATGTTATTAAAATTCCTTTTATCTATTAGTTGAAAGATATACCGAAATACTACAGGTTACATAAAAATTTTCAATATTAAAGGATATGTACAATCACAATTAAGAAAAATGGATATTCATTTGCATGGCATTCGAGATATTATTATCATATCATTAGGAATAATAGAGAATTATCCCGCATCCGAAGATATATCATGGAAAATACAGAGAATTGGATTAAAAAATGCTGGCCGGGATTTTTCATATTATTAAAACTATTCTTATTTATTAGTTGTAAGATTTACAAAATAACGGTAAGTATATGGTTTGTGGCGATTGCAGGAGTACCAAGCCTTTTAATTTACTGTGATATTTGTTATTTTCTAAAATATTCATATTTAGCACATTAACCTCCATTAACTATATACATTGTTATGCGTTCGTTATTTCTTTTTCACTTCGGTTTCTTTCTTTTAATACTCAATCCAATAATGAGGAACAGTCCACCAAATGCAATAAACACCCTTCCGGGAGATGATACTACAAATGCGATTAAATCAATCCTTTTACAAAGAATATTATGAATTTGTCTAACTTCCTGCTCATGACGTTACATCCTGTAATCATTCTAATTCTTTATCAATTCGTTTCTTCCCCAAAATTGAAAGCAATATCCAAAATCCCATTATTAGACCTGTTATGGTAACAATTATTATTAATTTATCAAACAATTGCTTAAATGATAATCCCAGACCTTGGAAGATGTTATATTTTGCATAGGTAAATAAACTACCAGCCACAACCCAGACAAAATAAATCAATAAAATGCTCTTCACTTTTAATCTTCTTATTGGTATTGCTCCAAAATATAAAAGAGCAGCAATAAGAAACAGTGAGTTTATCGTCAATATAATTGCTATATCTTCAAATTCATCGATTTCTTGACCAAGAATAAACTGTCGATATAATAAAATACCCACAATGGCAAAAAACGTTAGAAAATACATTATAGCAATTACCTTATAAGCTATTTGCTTATTTCTTTCGTCCATTATTAAAAATGTTTTCTTATTCTTTTGTCTCATACCAAAATAATTCGTTTAAAGTCCTATCTAATGTCTTAGCAATCCTTATACATAAATTTAATGATGGATTATATTTGCCTTTCTCGATCAAACCAATAGTTTGTCTCGTTGCGCTCACCAAATCAGCAAGGTCTTGTTGCGATAAACCTTTTTCAACTCTTGCTATTTTGAGTTTTATGTTTTCCATAATGCAAATGTAATATAAATATTTCTAATTGCAAAATATATTTTACATTTTGTTGTATATATATTACAATTACTTGAATGTCTTGTAATTATTTTTTTGAGAAGTCTAAGTGATTTGGATGGCCTTCCTTAATGACGCATCGTCGGTGGATCTAGTGGAATTTTGAATTATCCCGCATCCGTAAATATATCAGGGAAAACCCACAAAAATGGATTTATAAATAAATCCCGGGACTCTGCACATGCCTGATATATGCTTCAGCATAATGGCAACGGAATTCCATTCCGCGAAATATTTCCATTTCCCCATGACTCTCCTGGTAGGTCTCTTTAATTTCCTGACTTACATGTGCAAAGCAGGCTTTATGTTTTTGCTCCACCACACTTGTAATATCAATATAATCTGTTGGTGAGAAATTCTGAGATTGCACTCCGCTCATAACTTCACCATAATAAAGGGCAGATTTACGTCCCAGCCGCAGCCATGCATCGTATACTAAAACAGAACAAATACGATGATCCCGGTGAGTATCTATCGGCCAGTGAGTGATTATGATATCCGGGGCTTCTCTTTTGATAAAATCAATAATCTGTGAATATCTCTCCCTGGTTATCTCGCAATTTCCATCGATCTGTCCAAGGAATTCAGGACGAACCTTTAAAATATCACAGGCTGTCAGTGCTTCGGCAGTGCGGATCTTTGCAGATTCTTCAAATGATTTACCTTCAATACCTGCTTCTCCCCGTGTCAGATAGGCTGAAACAACCTCATGGCCTGAACTTGACCAGAGAGCCATTGCTCCTCCGCACATTGTCTCCGGATCATCAGGATGAGCCCCTGCAACCACTATTTTCAGTTTATTCTCAGATTGGTTTGAAGCATTGTTCCCAAAAACGCTTGCATTGGTTAATCCAACTGTAGCTCCAAGGGTTACAGGTACACTGTTTGCCAGAAATTGCCTTCGTGTATGTTTTGCCATGGTATCTTGTTTTAAAATGAATATAAATATAATTCAAATGATTAATAATCATTGATTATCCAGTGGAAGTGTGTCTTGCTCGTTTTACTCGCTGTCTATTGCTGCGCTTTCTGATAGTGCGATCGTACAAGACTGCATGACTGCGCGAAGCGCTTTCAGGGTCCGGATTTCAGCATATTTATGGCATACTCCAGCTGCAGATCTCTGCCATTATCAATATCCTCACGGGTTTGACGGACAAGGATATCAGGCGCAACACCTATCCATTCATAGGGCAAACCATCGTATCGGCGCCAGTCGGTAGTCCCCACAAAGATCTTTTTACCACTTGGCAGCGTATATTCAGCCGGAGCCGAGGAGGTTGATCCCGATGATCCTCCACCCGTGGTATCCCCTACCAGGGTAACTGTCGGTATCTGTTTCATTACTTCGGGAAAGATATCACCTGTACTGTAACATACACCGTTAATTAATACTACAACAGGATTAACATATTGAAAAGAACCCCGGGGCCCGAATGGGGGCAACGGAATGAGCTCACCAAGGACATAAAAAGCAGGTTTTTCAAGAGGAGCTGTAATAAACCTGCTTACTGCGGCAACAAGATTCTGGTATGAACCTCCGTTGTTATGACGAATGTCCAGGATAAGTGATTTTGTATCCCTGACATAATTGAGGGCCTCGGAGAAATAGTCTAAAATGTAGTTTTTATCGAAAGTAGCCAGGTAGATATATCCTATATTGTCATCCATGATCGTATATTCAATTCTCCCCTCACCAGTAACGATCAGCTTATCATCGAAATAATTCCTAACAACAACAGGATCATACGAAAATTTATCTCTCAGCCATCGCAGAGGCTGCCAGGTATTCACCGCATCTCCTCCCCTGGTTTTGATATAGATATGTCTGTCCTTTAATTCACCAAGCATATCAAACAGTATTGTAAATATCTCATCGCCACATGACTGTTCCGCCCTGGGCCTGTAAACTGTATAAATACTATCCCAGTTAATATGCTTATATTCAAGATACGGGTAAACAGCATCTACTCTTTCCCAGGCTGCTTCAAAATCTTCTATATTAAGATCTGATTCTGCCTCACTGACATACAAATCTTCACACCCTGCAAATATCAGTAACAAAAATACCAGTATTGATAACTTCACTCTATACATGTCAGAATTTATACTTTAAAGAGATGATAATATTATCGCTGGCTGCAATATATGGATCCCACCTGTTAATACGCGAAAGATCAAATTCATAACCCAGGGATATTGAAATCCTGGAGATCAGATTGTAGTGCAGGAAAAGGTCAAAGTCAAATTTTGTGGCAGTAAAAACTGTTACAAAGCGCGGACTTGTTTCATTAAATACCTTTTCATCAATTAACTTACCGGCAACGGAGAGCAGGTTTGAACGTAAAGAACCATCAATATTCAGCTTTGTACTAAGCGGGTAAATAAACTCTGCATTAATCCCTAAAGAACCCATATTCCCGAATGTTTTGGAAAAAATAAAAGTACCTGGCTGGACAAAATCGTAGTTTACCTGGTAAAACCAGTATTGCAGGGATGGCCCCAGGAAGAAATAAATATCCTCTGAAAAGAGTGAAACACTGCCAACAGAGTATATAAAATCCTGGTTAAAAGCAAATTGCTGTACCTCGGCAGTAATGTTATTATTTTTGATATTTGAGGAGTTGTGGTACTCAAATCCTAGACGATAACCATAATTACTTCGAAACCGGGACCATTCCACACCATACACGGGAAGAATACCTGAATATTTCTCTTTTGAAATAAATTCATCCTTAACAGAATAATAACCCGCTCCATACTTAACCGAGATACCTGACATAAACAGGTTTTCGAAGCTTACTGTATCCTGTGCTGTAACTGCCGAAGTCAGAAACAGGGTAATAATCAATATAATAGTTGATAATCGCAGTTTCATAATAAACTCATTTTCCGTTATTCACAGATAGAAAAGATGAAGGTAGGAAATAGAATGTAAATGAATCTGCCAAATTTATATTTTGCATTATAGAGTTTACGAATTGCCAGGTATGAGACAGAAATGAACCGTTGTACTGCTACACCAGTTTCGAGGAGTATTTCTGTATTTTTACTATTGCTGTAACAATATCTTCCATATCCTTTTTTGAACCCAGGAAGACCTTCTGTCCCAACGATAACCCTGTCTCCTTGTCTATATTCTCGTTAACGGGACACAGGTTCTCTCTTCTGTATCTGTCAAGCCGCTCTTTGGAAAAACCCTTCTGAAATGAGCGCAGGTTAAGGTATGTTTCAACAAATGGATGAATATGAAGTGACGAATCGATGCCACGTCCAAATGCAATTCCTTCAGCACGCATAGCCTCCCTGAACTTCGATTTAGGCAAATCATTGAAATACTCACTTTCGTATATGAGTTGATATTCGTAGTATGCCCTCCTGGTCTGCCCGGAATATTTTTTTGTAGGACGAACACCTTTCATTTCAGACAGCAGCTTCTCAAGGTAGAGAGAATTTTCATCACGCAGTGTACTTTGCTCCTCCAGGCGACGGATTTGTCCCAGCAAAGTGGCTGCAACAAATGGTGTTATCCGAAAATTACCTCCGGGGAATGATCTGCGTCCCCTTGGATCTCTTCCATTATTGGTATATCCATCGACTTTTGCCATCAGATTATCATCATTCCCTATCACTGCACCACCTTCACCACTGCACAGGCTCTTGCCCTCCTGGAAACTGAAACAACCCAGGTTGCCTATTGTACCCAGCTTTTTATTCCTCCATTCGCCCAAATGTGCCTGGCAGGCATCTTCAATAACCACCAGGTTATGTTTTTTTGCAATTGACATTATCTTGTCCATATCTGCAGCAGCCCCTCCGATGTGTACCGGAAGAATAGCCTTTGTATCTGGTGTTATCCGCTCTTCTATCAAATCGGCATTTATCATAAATGTCTCAGGATCTGAATCAACAAACACAGGTAATGCAAACAAATTGAAAATAGTCTGTGCAGTAGCAATAAATGTGTTGGTTTGTGTAATAACCTCATCACCCGGACCAATATCAAAAGCCCGCTGTGCTGCTTCCAGCGCATTAGTTCCCGTGTTGGTGGCAGCACAATAGCTCACTCCCATCAGTTCTGCAAATTCCTTTTCAAACCTTACAGAAAGCTCATCATCAGAATTCCTGTACTCCGACCATCGTTTGCTTTTGTAAGCATCTAAATACATCTTAATATCCGTATCATCATATACGGGCCACGATACTCCAAGAGGTGATCCTTCCGGGCGAACCGGTTTACCTCCAAGTATTGCGGGTTTTTCAACATCCTGAATTATCTCCGGATAGAAAGATGCCATTCCGGCTGATGTAAGGGCAACACCTGCTGCTCCGGCCGACGCCTTTTTAACAAACGTTCTGCGTGTCAATGGATTAGTCTTCATGATGTGTTTCTTTTTTATATAGAGATTGCAACATCTAATAATATTAGTAAATTTAAATATTAAAGAGGTAATTATGAACTCAAAAAAGATAATTCTGGTTTTTGCGGTCATTTTTATGTGCCTGTGTTTAAACGGGCAAGGATCGTTGCAGGTTGGTATTGCAAAAATTAATATTACACCTGATATTCCTGTTATGTTATATGGATATAGCTCCAGGAAAACACCATCAGAAGGTGTACATGACTCATTATCAGCACGTGCCGTCGTTTTTGAGAATAATGGTAAGAAGTTTGTCCTGGTCTCATCCGATTTAGGTTCATATGGTGCTGAAGTGTTTACCGTTATACAAAAAAGTATTCTTGAAAAATTCAACCTGAAGGAATCTGAACTATTCCTGTCAGCTATACATTCACACAGCACTCCCATTCTTACACTGGATAAAGAGAGAGGAAATCCGAATAATATAATATACACTGAAACACTAAACCGGAAGTTATTAACTGTTATTGGTGAAGCATTCAAGAATCTAAAACCTGTCAGTATCGGGGTTGGTGTCGGTTCCTCACCGGTAGGTGCAAACAGGCGGGAGATGAGACCGGATGGTTCAATTACCCTCGGCCGGAATCCATATGGTCCGACCGATAAAGAGGTATTGGTTATGAAGATTGCAACACCTGAAGGAACTACTGTCGGGGCGATCTTCGATTATGCCACTCATGCTACTTCCTTAGGGCCGGGTAATATGCTGGTCAGTGGTGATGTCCTTGGTTTATCGGCACAGTTTACAGAAAAAATACTGGGGAAAGAGGTTATTACGCCTGTCTTCGCAGGTGCTTCAGGTAATATTGATCCATGGTACAGAGTTCTTCCCGGCTTTAACACCGAATCCGGATGGATACCGGAACCGGTGCTGCTGGGGACCCTCCTTGGCGAGGAAGTTGTACATGTTTTCCGCAGCATTGAGGAATTAAAGGAAGGAGGAGAAGTAAGCTCTGCATTTGCTACTGTTGAGTATCCACGAAGGAAAAGGACAGATACGGGTAACAGGGTAACGGAAAGAGAAGAGGAAACTACAATACCGGTTAACATCACCGTGGCCAAAGTCGGTGAAAATGTGGCATTTGTAGGGTTTAATGTTGAAATGCTGACGGAGATAGGTATGGATATTAAGGCAGGATCGCCATTTAAATATTCCTTTATCATTACACATTGTAACGGGTCAAGTGGTTATCTGCCTCCTGCCGGACTATATAAAGAGGGAGGCTATGAGGTTAACTCAACACGTTTTGAAATAGGTTCAGCTGAAATGATCGTAAAGAAAGCACTCAGGATGCTTTATGACCTGGAATGAAAATTTCAGATTTCAGATTTCAGATTTCAGATTCCTGATTTTAAAAGAAGCTATATGTAAGTGTCAGATTAACAGAATGATTATACCATTTTGTGAGATTTTCCTCCTCAGGCAATACACTTTCATATCTCACTTTGTCGAGCGAATTTATTCCTGATAATAATGCCACAAAGCTGACACGTAATCGTGGTGAAACATAATAATACATATCAAAAGATGGAATAATGTAAAAATAACTGCTCTTCATCCAGTAACCATCCGGATCAAGAGCTGTCAGGGTCTTTACAGTATATGAGTAATTATAGGTACCTGTTAAACCAAGGCCAATTGTTGTTCTTGAATTCGGCAGATATTGAACCAGTCCGTTTATGGCTGTTTCGAAAGCATTTGTTTCATAATTATCCATACCATTTTCTTTATCAAGCGGATTTCTGATAAAATGGATACCATAAGAGGTAGTTATTCCGGCAGCAGTCTGCCAGTAAAGATTCAGCGGTTTTGCATATTCTGCATTAATGAATCCGCTCACATTGTAATCATTACTGTAGTTTTTATAATCTGCCACAACAGTGCCGTTGACGGTGTTTTTCACATTAAACCTGTAGAATTCGATATCATTGCCTATCCCTGCATTCACCCTGAAACCTGTTTCACGTGCAGGTCCGGCAGCATAGTCCCAGTTATCATTCAGAACAGCAAAATATATTATGTCGTTAGAAGAGATAATGTTATTTGCAATAAGAAAAGAATCTACCACATGAAGTTCTTCAATCTTCCTGAGTCTTGTATCGAAGAATCTTTTCTTCTTGATCCTGGAAATCTCCCTGGCCATCTCAATAACAACATCTTCAGGGGGAACTGCTTCTATCCTCCCTGCTTTCTGAAGTTCTTCAAGTATATAGATTGCGAGACGCAAATCCTCAACAGGTTCAATCCTTCCATAACCAACTGAAACAGAAGCTGCAAGTTGTGTATTTGCCTGGCGATCAATATCTTCTGTTGTGGTACTGTTTTCCACACGATGTTTACTATTGTCAACATAATATGAGAATGTTGGATCCACCTCAATAAAGAATAATTTCCGGTTATAGAACCTGTTCGTACTATTAATCACTATGTCGATCTCTGAAGATGTATTCCTGGTATTATTAGACTCAGTGCCTGTAGTGGAAAGAGCCGGATTAATATTTGTGTAAGCATTCAGATTACCCTGGTACTTTTCAGTGTTACGGAAATAGTAATACCCGAGGTCTAGGCCACCGGCAATGTTATTATTTTTCGTCCTGGTGGTAACAACTTCGTTCCTTGAAAGAATTCTGTTCCCGGCATTTGAAAAATCAAAAGAGGCATCGAGCCTGTGAAGCCTTATATCAGGTAGCTTGTATTGCGACAGATCGAAATCTGTGAATTGGGCACTCAGGACTAAAGGAATGACAAGTCCTGCAAAAAATAAAATCAATTTATGTTTTGTCATGATTTCAGGATTAAATTGCTATTGACATGATTTTGATACAGGTATAAAGTTTCAGGGGGGCTTGATATAAATCTACTCTTCTACCATTGAAAACCTGATAATCAGCCACAAAGGTTGTGCCAAAGAGATCCTTTACCGGTATTTTTTTTCTGAAATTTAATCTGCAATTAAAGACCTGGAGATTGTTTCATCCCGCAGAAGCGGGATTCGCCATGACAGTAGTTTTTAAACCTATATTCAATCCCTGGGAACAAGCAACCAGCAACAAGCAACAAGCAACCATAAAAACACCCCCCTACCCCCCCACTCAAGGGGGTAGAGATCCATCCATCACTTCCCGATATCGTACACAAAGATTTTATCCCAGTGTCTCACATAGAGCCTCTTGCCGCAGATTACAGGATGGGCCCAATACATGCTCTGTCCTCCCGAGGGTACGTTGAACTCACCGACAGGCTCATACTTTTCGGGTGTAGCTTTTATCAATGTCATGGCACCGCTTCTTTCATCGAGCAGGTAGAACATTCCATCGGCATAGGTTATCGCTCCTTTGCCCCTTGTATAATTCCAGATCTGTTTGCCTGTAAGAAAATCGAGACAAAACCAGCCTCGTGAGTTGCTCCCTGAACCATACAGATGATCCTCATGCAGAATGACACCGCCATGATGATTATCCATTAGCGTTGATTGCCACACTGTTTCCGGTAAAAACCTGTTTCCCGAAGGTTTCAGTCTGAAGAGCATGCTCCCTTTTCCATAGTCGCTGGTGATAAACACGTAATTATCCTTTACTACCACATCCGTAAGGTTTAGCCCGCGCTGATTCTCAAAGTCAACTTTCCAGAGCAATCTGCCGGTAGCAGCATCTACAGCATAATAACAGTTTGAACTTGAGCCTGTTACATGCCGGTACCCTCCATATTCAAAAACAACTGCTGAACTGTATCCTTCAACACCCGGTATATCGGTATTGGCCCAGATAAGCTTCCCGTCATTTTTGTTCAGGCACACCTGGAATCCTTTTCTGCCTGCCGGACGTACATAAAGCTTATCGCCATCGATATAAACCGATTCGGCATAACCATATTCTGTCGATGGGGCATCAAATTCTTTTGCCAGGTCTTTTGCCCATATCTCCCTGCCCGTTTTTGCATCATATACGGCCAGGCGTCCTCCTTCACTCAGATAGTATATCCTTCCATTATCGTATGTAGGTGTGCTCCTCGACCCGGTATAAGATGAAGCCCATGGTGCTGTGGTTGACCATGCTTTGCCGTTCGGACTTTTCCAGACCGGTTTGCCATTAAGATCAAAAGCGAATACATAAGATTGGTCCTCAAACTTACCTGCTGTGAACATAAGCCCGTCGCCAAAAGATATGGAGCTATAACCTTCGCCCAGACCGTTGATGGTAAACAACAGCTCCGGTCCCCCTGACGGCCATTCTTTAAGTAGTCCTGTCTCTTTCGATTTATTGAGACGGTCTGGTCCATGAAAAGAGGGCCAGTCGCAGGTTCTCTGGGAATGGGCTTTACAGCCCGGGAGAAGTATCAATATCGATATTGCTATCAGTGCTGTTCTGTAATTCATGATAGAAAATTTTTAAAAATGTCATAGACGGCTAAAATAGGAAATATCTTTTATTGACAAAAATTGTCTTGCTTCAATGATTTTTAATTATCTTTAGATGGTTCGCTGCTATTGAATATTTATGTGTGCATTCCGAAGAAAAAGGTTCAGTGATAAATCTATGCGGCTACAAGGTTATGATTATTGTCGTAACGGTAAATATATCATAATGAATCCATTAAAATGGAATCATTAAAATCATCCAACCTTATACCATTTTGTTGGCAATAAAATGCCTAAAATGGTAGTGCTAGTCTATACCTTCTCCTGATTTAGAATAATACATGTAAATTCAAAATCCTCGCTGAAAGGATTCCTGAACTGATGCTTCTCATTTGGTTTCACGAAGATACTCTGGCCTTTTTTTACCTCATATTCATTACCATCATCATCAATGGCTATTCCTTTGTTGTTTTCAATTTTTACAACATGTTCATAGTTGTGCTGATGATATGGTGTATTGCCGCCCGGGGCAATAATAAAATGTCTCATTATAATATTATCTGATCCGTCATCAGGACCGATAAGTACCTTCTTTTTCACATCCTTCGCTCCTTCCATTTCTACTTCAGCAGCGAATATCTCTTCATTATTGTTTATTTTCATGATGATCTGGAGTTTGTCATAATTCAAATTTATAAAAAGAAAAGAAGATTGTCACAGGCTGGGGGATTGTATATTATGGTAATGAATCAATTGCTTCTTTTATAACAGCCGCGGATCGTTTAAGCAAGACTGTCTCTTCAGTATAAAGAGGACTGGAAATAATCTTTTCTATTCCGCCATCGGAGACCACGCATGGTACACTGAGGCAGACATCTTTCAATCCAAACTCACCGTTTAGCAGTACAGAAACACTAAGCACGCTGTTTTGTCTCCGGAGTATTGAAGTAGTGATCTTTAAGAGCGACAATCCTACTGCAAAATGGGTGGAACCTTTCGCATTTATGATCTGGTATGCAGCTTCACGCACCTGCTGCTCGATTTTGCCGCGTTCTGCCTTCCAGTCGGAACATTTGTTACAAATAGGGCAATAATCATTAATCTTTATACCTGCCACATTAGTCATTGACCATGCGGCGAATTCACTGTCGCCATGTTCACCGAGGATATAGGCATGCACATTATGTACATCTACACCACAATGATTACCAAGAAGATAACGAAACCGGGCACTATCGAGAACAGTGCCTGATCCTATTACCCTGTTTCTTTCCCACCCCGACCTCTTAAGAGCAACATAGGTGAGAACATCGACAGGATTGGTTACAATAAGCATCACACCCTGGCATCCACGGCGTGAAACACTTTCAGCTATACCTCCCACAATCTCAGCATTTTTTTGCAGAAGCTGCAATCTCGTTTCCCCGGGACGCTGTGCCGATCCGGCTGTTACCACAACAAGCTGTGCATCAGCATAATCATCTTCTGTTCCTGCACCTATCTTAACAGTCGGGAAAAACGGCTTGCCATGAACCAGGTCAAGCACCTGTCCCCGTACAAGCTCTTCATTTTTGTCAATAAGGAGTATCTCATCGACCAGGCCGCTCTGTGCAAGAGCATAACAAAAGGTAGCACCTACCGACCCTGCTCCCACTACTACTACTTTACGTCCCTGACCTGTAACTCTGTCATTTTTCATCTCCCAAAGATACTATAATCATGCGCTTAATAATTATTTCAGATTCATTTATAATTAAACAAACCGGCATCAAAAATGTTAGCGGTTATTACAATATCTAGAGTATTTGCATACTATTTCATAAATTTCATGTTATTCCTTAACTTTAGTCCGGTCAGTAGAGCTGATTTCTTTTATGAAAAACAGTGACAGCAATAAGGCAAAAGGATCAATAAGCAGGAGAGAATTTACAAAAAGAAGTATTCTTGTACTTGCAGCCGCAGGTGGTGCCGGACTGATTGGCTATGGTCTCTTTAATACAAAGAAAATAAGGACTTTCAGCAATGTACGCAGGATGGGTCATTGTGCCCCAAGCGTTATGCAGACCCTGCTTGGAATAAACGGCATTCAGGATACCAGTATGGTCAAATATGCCGGTGGATTGGCCGGAGGTATTGCAGGATCAGATATGGAGTGCGGGGTGCTGACTGCACCGTTGATGTTTATTGGTTACCGGAACAATAACCTTTCCGGGATCGGGGAAAAACTTAACATCATCAGCCAGGCACAATCATATGTAAATGAGTTTACTGCGATTAACGGCTCCTGTATTTGCAGCAGGATCCGGCAGGGTGGACTGCCGGCATGCATGCATACCATTCGTAACTTTTATAAACCATATTCACAGGCAATTACAAGTCCCGCCGCCCTGTCTGATGAAGCAAAAGAATCGTATATACTATTGTTGAGGACATTTGATGAAAAGGAATTTCATTGTGCACACAACGTCCTGAAAAATCTCAACAGTAATTTCCCTGTCACGAAAGAACTTCTTGATTCATCGTGGCTCTTTATTGGCGGCATTGCCTTGCTGAACCGGACCTGCGGGGCGCTTGCAGCAGGTGCCATGGCATTAAGCTCCGTAACTGCAGAAATCGAAAACAGCTATTCAAGGGTTGCCAGGATGAACCGGTTACTGAGACAGAATGACATTGAGGCTATGGATGAAGAGATGAATAACTTCAACCGGTCGATCAATCTATGTGATGAACTGGGTTCCTGGTTCCGTAATAAATTCGGTTCCACAACCTGTCATGAGCTTTGCGGACTTAACTTCTCCGACATTAATGATGTAAAAAGCTATCTCTCAGGCCCTTGTATGGGATACTGTTCAAATATTGCAAAAGAGGTAGCGGAAAAGGTGAGCAGGATGATATGATGGTCTGTCTATTTCTTATATCCTGTGAGTTTCATAGGAGCCATATGCCTGCATTCGACCAGTCCTCCGTCTACTGCTCCAAATGCTTCGATCCATGGCATCCAGCCCATGGCAATATTCATCGGGAGTAATTTTGGAACGTCATTGTTGAAATAGATTCTCGGTTCATTCTCGTAGATCACCTTTTTTATTTCGGCTTCAGATTTACCCTGTGCCTTCAGAGACTCTTCGTATCCCTTCATCTGCTGGGCATACATTTCAGAATACTTAGGATGCAGGTAAATACATTTAAATCCGCCTGCAGGAGTATTTACCTCTTCGGCTTCTGATCCCTCTTCCCAGGCAACAAACTGGGTATAAGCACCCTGCTTTATTCTGGCTTTGAACATTTCCATTACCTGCTCAAATCTTTCATCACTAAGAGGTTTGATATTTATATCATCACCATTATCATCAGTACCTGTTATACTTACTAACTCCATATTTGCAGGATTTACCTGATAATGAATAAGCATACCTCCGGTTTTTTCATCAATAATAAGGTTTCCGCCCTTATTATCGCTTACTATCAGTTCGATCACTGATGGTTCTTCTCCCTCGTCTGAATCTGCCGTATATTTCACCATATCACCCACTTTAAGGTCTTTACCGAAACGGTACTTTAAAGTGTACTGCATTATTGCAGTCTGTTGCTCAATTTCACTCAGATCCTGTGAATTAGCATTATAAGGAATGCATAATGAAAGGACCAAAATGAAAAGAGCCGGATAGATACAACAAACCAATAAATGGTTTTCTTTTTTTAACATTTTGTGTACCATGATTTCCTTGATTTAAAAGATTATTTCCCTTGTTCTGTCTGGTTCCGGAGAATCGGATAAGAACTTTATATATACAAAGTTACTATTTTCTTAAAATAGGGCCTCTTCACTATATTTTACGATCAGGTGATCTAAAAATAGAGATAATTGTGGCAGCGACTTCTATTCAAAGTGTTCAAAAGCTTCTATTATATCGAGATAGACTCCATCAAAGCTGGCATTTAATATTTTTTTCAGGTAAGAATCATCATTTCCGAATATGACATCCTTCCAATCTTTTTCCCAGTATCTCACCTTATAGTTACCCTCCCATTCAGGATTTTCCTCATCTAACCAGGCCGGATCACCCTGTTCCCAGCCTGACTGCCAGTAATACCTGTAATCTTCAGCTTCCCCGATTGACATATATGATATTACCAGGCGCTTCCCGCCATTTGCTTTGTTCTTCAGCTGATTGATCTCTGTTGAAGTAAATTCTGTTCCTTCACCAAAGAACAGATCCATTATCAGAAGGTCGTAGTTAGTTGATGTAACTGCATTGATAAAGGCTGATTTTGAACTGTAGTTTTCCGGATTGATAAGGTAAAGGAAGTTCTTTATATCAGACAGGGCTGTAATAATATCATCATTTTCCCCATATATAGGACTGGGATATGCGGGTATTTGATTCAACTCTCTCTCGTCGGCGGCAAACGATACAAAACCGGCTTCATTGTTTTGACTGTAAGAGTTTTCCATATTGGAATGCGTTGAACAATAGTCGGTTACCAGGATTGTATTTCCTGCATTCTTCGATATATTTAAAAAAGCCACCAGGTACGACCGTTCAGAGGATGGAGTCGCTTTATCATCCTGATCATAACCATAAAACAGGTCTTCCTGTCCGTTTCCGTCTATTGCAGATGTATATGCGGGATCGGCTGATCCGTCTTCATCACCGGTATTGCTTACCAGCTCAACTCCATTCTGAGGAATGATGATAAAATCCGCATCGATACTCTTTGCGTATTCACTGATCCCGATAACAAAATCTCGCATTTCCTGTTTGAAATCCAGATCGGGATAGTCGTCTTTGCTACATGAGACAAATAGTACTGATACAGCCAGAAAGAAAATCACCTTTTTCATGATAATTATTTTTTGATTTTTAAGCAGACTGATGATCATCTGGGTATAATATTAGGTTATCTTTATACCTGTATAAGATGTTCTTCTTCACTTAATGAATGATGTGCTATTCTCCGGTTTTAAAAACCTTAAGATACATATTTTAAACGGATTAAGCAAAACATCTTTTTCATGTTAAAACTTTACCAATGAAAAGAATCATTCCCTCCTTTGTTTTACTGTTTATTTTATCAGTTTGCTCACCTGATGATTGGACTACTTTGATTTTTATGGGCAATGCATGTTGCAGCTCGGAACTCGATCCTGGTGATCCCTGGGAAGGAGAGACGGGACAATACACACCTGGGAATCTTTATGATAATAATCCCACAACAGCGTGGGTTGAAGGTGTTAAAGGATATGGCAGCGGGCAATATTTTATTGCTGATCTTGGCTTCAAACTGCCCGGGAAAATTGAAATACGTAATGGGTACCAGAAATCACAGAGCCTCTTTGAAAAGAATAGCAGGGTGAAAAACGCAAAAATCACTCTGCTTGCAGGATTCCATATGCCGGGAGACGTCACCGAGATAGCTGAAGCATATACAGTAAAACAGATAGGCGTCGGATCTGTTGTGACCCTCAGCGATGTGATGGGATTACAGGAGATCCCCCTTCCAGTCGATAAGAAAACTGCATTTAAAGAAAGGGTTAATCTGACCGGGGAATTTAAAACTGATTTCAGTGAGAGACTGGACGCTTTGACGGAATACGACACGCCGATGCAGTTACACTATTTCCTGAAGTTTGAGATAATGGATGTTTACCCTGGTTCAAGCTACGATGATACATGTATTTCAGACATCCTTTTCCATAACATGACCATTGATCCCTTAAGTGATGATGAGATAATAAAGAAAGTATATGAATCAGGTGATAAAGACCTGGTTATATTTGACACAGATATAAGATCAGGTATAGTACTGGTGGATGTGAAAGAACTGGAAGAATATAAGGAAAGGATTGAGGGAGTCGAAATGGCGATCACACTTATGGATACCAGTCCGGATAATGAATGGGCACAGGTTGATTTTATGTCTACTGCCGTGGGAACAAGAGTTGAAGAGATCCCGGTTCTCTACCATGTAAGATCAATGAAAAGAGTCGGAATAGATATTCTTGATTATAGTGTCTCGATGTATGGTTTTACAGAAGAGGATGGTAAGGTCTGGCTGAAT
>Ga0315534_1000427_pt1 | contig 28989 bp, 25 predicted proteins | sample SalMarSW160240MG_FD_203094 | JGI IMG/M metagenome (GOLD analysis project Ga0315534, IMG submission 203094) | Salt marsh sediment microbial communities from the Plum Island Ecosystem LTER, Massachusetts, United States - Salt Marsh Sediment SW1602-40 ...
CTTCGTGTTCCCACGTGCGTCCGCTGGCCCGGTGTCGTCGCTCCGGAAACAGTCATCGATCAGACACTAACGTTTCTGGATTGGTATCCGACGCTGCTGGCCATGGCCCAATGTGCTTTGCCGTCGGACGAATTGATCCGGGGCCGCAACTTTGTGCCGCTGCTGAGGGGCGAAAACCCACTCTGGGATAATGACCTTTTCTGCCAATACAGCACCCATCATCAGTCGCGGACCGCCATGCGGATGTACCGCACGCAGGAGTGGAAGCTGGTGCGGGATTTCTTGAATCCCGGGCGGGACGAACTGTACCACCTGACCGAGGACCCCGCCGAGACGACGAATCGAATTCATGAATCGAAACGCCGGATTCGGCGCGTGATCCAACAGCTGGATGCCAGGTTGCTGACGAAAATGCGCGAAATCGACGACCCCGCGCTGCCCGACGCGTCCTGACCAACCGCGCGGGGTTCATCGGACGCCGCACACCACCGCGCGCTGCCGACCGACGCGGCCGCTCTGCTGTTCGCCGGAATCCCGGCCGAGTTCGTCGGGATGCCGTCGCCCTCGAGCAATATGGCGGGAGCGGCGAGCAGGATGCGCTGGCAGGTTGACCGGTGGTTGTGGCACTTCCTATACTCCACGTCTTTCCGCCTGCGGTATTTCCGCCCCCGCGACCGCCCGAAAGTCACTTGTTTTCCCATGAAGATTCATGAATACCAGGCCAAGCAGATTTTGCGAGAGCACGGCGTGGCAGTGCCGCGCGGTGTCGTGGCGGAGGCCCCTTCCGACGCCGCCCGAGGCTTTGACGAGCTGGGCAGCCGGATCGCGGTCGTTAAGGCTCAGATCCACGCGGGCGGGCGGGGAAAGGGCACCATCCAGTCCGATCCCGAGCAGCACGGCGTCGAGATAGTCCGCAGCGCCGACGAGGCCTCCCGGACGGCCGAGCGGCTGCTCGGCCACAAACTGGTGACGGTGCAGTCCGGCCCCGAAGGTCGGATCGTCAAGCGGGTGCTCGTCGAGGAGGGATGCGAGATCGCCCGCGAGCTGTACCTGGGAATCATCGTGGACCGGGCCGCATCGCAGCCCGTGATGATGGTTTCCAGCGAAGGCGGCATGGACATCGAGCAAGTCGCCGCGCGGACGCCAGAGAAGATCTACAGAGAGCCCTTCTCGGCCGACCGCGGGATGGCTTCCTTTCAGGTTCGCAAGCTCGCCGCCCGGCTCGGATTGCCCAACAAATCACTCCGCTCCGCCGACCTGTTTCTAAGAACCTTGTGCCGGTTGTTCGTGGAGCTGGATTGCAGTCTCGCGGAAATCAACCCCCTGGTGATTACTAAAAACGACGAATTGACGGCCCTCGACGCAAAAATCAACTTCGACGACAACAGCCTGTTTCGGCACGCAGCGCTCGACGATCTGCGCGACCTGGATGAAGAAGATCCGGCCGAAGTCCGGGCGGGGAAATTTGGATTGAGCTACGTCAAGTTGGACGGAAATATCGGATGCCTGGTCAACGGCGCGGGCCTGGCCATGAGCACGATGGATCTGATCAAACTGCATGGCGGTGAACCGGCGAATTTTCTGGACGTGGGCGGCGGGGCGGATGTTAACCAGGTGACCGAAGCGTTCCGGATTCTTCTGGATGACGCCAACGTCAAGGCCGTGCTGGTCAATATCTTCGGCGGCATCATGCGATGCACGACCATCGCCACCGCACTCGTGGAAGCGTACCAGACCGTCGGCTTCAATGTGCCGCTTGTCGTGCGCCTGGAAGGGACGGAAGTCGAACAAGGACGAAAAATTATCGCCGATAGCGGCGTGGACATCATCGCTGCGGACGGGTTGACCGACGCAGCACAAAAAGTCGTGGCCGCCGCCGGTTAGCCGCCAACCGTTGCCGCAGGCCGCACAACACACGACAGCCACCCCAGCGAAACTCCGCCGGCGCGGAACGATCACCGGAACCGATCAACACCCACAACATCCAGCCAAGCGATGAGCATTCTTGTCAATCGTGACACACGCGTATTGTGCCAGGGAATTACCGGCGCCGTAGGCCGATTCCACACCGAAGGCTGCCGGGCATACGGGACACGAATAGTGGGCGGCGTGACGCCCGGAAAAGGCGGCACGACCGTGCTGGACCTCCCGGTGTTCGACACCATGATGCAGGCCGTCGATGAAACAGGTGCCAACGCGACCATGATTTTCGTTCCCCCTGCGTTCACGGGCGACGCCATACTGGAAGCCATCGACGCGGGGATCGAAGTCATTGTGGCGGTCACGGAAGGCGTGCCGGTGCTGGACATGTCCCGCGTGTACGACACGCTGAAGCGCTCGACCGCTACGTTGATCGGACCCAATTGCCCAGGGGTGATCACGCCCGACGAGTGCAAGATCGGTATCATGCCCGGTTACATCCACAAGAAAGGATCCGTCGGAGTGATCAGCCGCAGCGGAACGCTGACATACGAAGCCGTGTGGCAGTTGACCGAGCGCGGGATGGGACAGTCGACCTGCGTCGGGCTGGGGGGCGATCCGATCGTCGGTTCATCTTTTATCGATCTGTTGAAGCTCTTCGAAGCGGACCCCGACACGGAAGCGACGTTGATGATCGGAGAGATTGGCGGCACCGCGGAAGAAGAAGCGGCGGCATTCGTCCGCCAGCATACCCGCAAGCCGGTGGCCGCCTTCATCGCCGGGCGCACCGCCCCGCCTGGAAGACGGATGGGGCACGCCGGCGCCATCATCTCCGGGGGCAAGGGGACCGCGCCGGAGAAAATCGCCGCGCTGGAAGAGGCCGGGATTGAAGTCGCCGCGAGTCCGGCAGATATGGGCGCCGCGGTCGAACGTGCGATGGGCCGCAAAAGCTGACCCATTGATCGTCCACGTTCGGTGCCGATGATACCGCTTGCCGGCAGACTCGTCCGTTTCATCGGAGCGGATGCGGCCGCGGTCAATAGCTGACGCCTGCACGCAGCAGGAGCGTGTCGTTGGGTTCGAAGTCAGGCGTTCCGCTGTCAAATTCCAGCACCCTGCCGAATACATAACCAACCTCGCATCGCGTGTTGATGCCGCCGGCGACCTTGTTCTCCCATCCGAGCAGCACGCGATAATCCCGGACGGTAACCGTGTCCTCGGCGCCGCTTGTCCGCCGGATGGCCCACACGCCGCCACCCAGCTCGCCGCCCAGGTAAATCCACATTTCCGAGTCAGGGTCCAGCGCCAGGCCGTCCAACCGGCGCGCGATTTTCGGCTGCGGCGCGATCAATTCCACTCGCCAGCAATCGTTCGGCTTCCAGATGATACCTGCTGCGGGCAGCAATGAAATATCCGGACGGTCCAGATAGACGACGCCCAACACGAGCTGGGTCGTGGGACTGCAATCGTAAATCGCCAGACCACGTCCCGGAATGCGAATCGCGTCTCCCGAATCGACGTCGAAATCGCTGTGGATTCCCGGTTCGACCGCCAGGATGCCCATCAGTCGTGGACCGAGACGCCGCATCCAGCGGACCTCGAGCGAGGCATCGTAGACCCGCGGCGGAAGATCCGGGGCCACCGGTCCGTCCAGGTAATGCACGCCGAATTTCGGCGTCAGCAACAGCGGCGATTCGCGCGTCGGAAAGGGGAAGCCGAAGGTGGCCCTGGCAAGCAGGTCGCTCACGCCGAGGCCATCGTCTTCCAATGCCGGCAGCCACGTGCCGAGGACATCTATCTTCTGAAAGATCCCAGCGCGTCCCGGGGAGACGCTCGATGCGCCGGATCGGCGCTGCGGTAGCGGCATGGGCAACTGCGGCGCCGGAAATGCGACCGTTCCACGCGGAGTGTCGACAAGCAGGTCCACATCTACGATCTCGCCGTGTGGACTTTGAAGCGGTCCTCGGCCGGGAACATACACCGGATCCGCGTAAGGACTTCGTAGAGGCGGCAAGCCGCGCGACGCGGCCGTTACGGGTCGCCAGACCGAAAGCAACACGATCAACAGGACGGCCGTTCGTTCCACGAATTTTCCAAATGCAGCAGGAGGTCGAGTGCCTCAACGGCGAGCGCCCACCGGACACGACGACGTCTGGTCAGACTGGAAATTGCATCCGGGCGTTCCAACATCTCCGTCGCAGTCAGCCTCCGCCGGCGGATCGCCTTGTCGGGTCACCTGATCCGTCCTCCTGCGGTGGCATCATTGCACCGTGAGCCCTCAACACGCCAATCGTCTCACGAAACGCAAGTCGCGAAGTGGTATAAGCAGGGCGTTGAAAGTGAGCCCTCAGTGTTATTGGTTGTTAACCAGCCACGAAGTGGCGCCAGCATGAAGCCGCGGGCAATCCCTGCCCAAAGCGTGCCCTACGCCGATCCGCTGCAATATTCCCAGAATCACGTAAGGCCATTTAGAACGATAACCCGCCACGCACCATGATCGTGTCGTCGGGATCGAATTGGTACGGATTGTTCTGGAAGATGATCTCCCGATTGAACACGTAGCCGACCTCGAAGAAACCGCTCAACCCGGACAAGGCCGTCCATTCCAGTCCGCCGATGATGCGGATATCGTTGTAGCCGAAGTCGTCCTCGACGTTGCCGGCTCGCTCCACGGCCCAGCGTCCGCCACCGTATTCTCCGGCAATGTAGCACCACCATTCCGTGGTACCGATGTCGATCAACCGTTTGGCGAGCTTGGGATTCGGAAATACGATCTCATAGCGGCGGTCCGGAGTCGGCGTCCAGATGACACCGCCGGCCGGCAATACCTTAACGGGGATGCGATCGAGGTAGACCGCTCCCAGAGCGACCTGCGTTGTGGGTGTGAGGCGCAAGACGCCCAGGCCACGGCCCATCAGCCGCAACGCATCGCTGGAAAAGGTTTCAAAATCCGAATAAACACCAACCCGAACGCCCAGATCGCCGCTCAACCATGGCGTGACGCGGGGCTTCCAGGCGGCATCCAGATACGCATCGTACACACGCGGCGGCAGATCGGCGGGATCCGGAGGGCCATCCAGCCAGTGCGCGGCAAAGCCCGGCGTGATAAGCAACGGCGATTCGGTGTTGTAAAACAGCGGCAAAGCAAACGTGCTGTACAGTTCCAGTGAGGACATGCCAAACTTGTTTTCCCCGCCCATCGGCGCGAGCCACGTGAATTCCGAGCGAAGCTCGTCCATCAATCGTTGGAATCGTGTCGTGGCGCCGCCCGGCTGCCCCAGGACGAAGCCGCCCTGATCCGAGCCCCACGGGAGTCCTTCGGGAAACAGGTACGGAGGCTGACCCGCATTGCCCACGGGCGGCGGAACGTAATAGGGAGCCGAACCGGGAGCGGGTGACGTGTTCGGATTGGTGTAGGCATCCCAGGCCGGTGCCGGTTCCACGCGGCCACCGAACGTGGCCGGCGGCGGAGACGATGCCGTCGCCGCACCGCCCGTTAGCGGCGGCGGACGGTAAGGAGTCGCACCGGGTGGGGGCGACCCCGAATCAAACGTCGGAAATTGCACACGCTGACTCCACGCCGTCGGCGCGCACACAACTATCGCCGCGGCCGTCAAGCCGCACGCGATCCTTCTCGCGCACCCTGTCACAGCGTGCCTCACACGTGAAACTCAACCGTCAAACAACGCCCCCTGACTCCTCGTACGGCATCCAGCATTTCCGCACCTGGGCGATCCGGCAATGCGGGTCCACCTCAAGCGCGATTGCTTGTGCTAACGCCACTTCGACGGGGCCGCCTCAGTACCAGAGACCGCCTCCGTGGGTCAAGGCCGGTTGGTCGCGCCCGCACCGGGGGGTGCAACAGGGGGCACCCGGATGCTGCCGGGCGGCGCAGCTATCCGCGCCGTGTAAGAGGGCTTATAATCGTGCGGCGAGGCGCGCCTTCAGCTTTCCATCGGGCGTTTCGCTCTGTCCGTTCCACATGAGAAAAAAGGGAGCTGCCATGGGGTTCGCTAGCGGAACCTTGTACGGTACGTGCGTGCGTCGGGACGCGCCTGGTACGCCGCACCGCCGCGCTCGACGAATCTGCGCCGCGTGGATCGTGGCCGGGACACTGGCCCTGCTTTCGGGATGCGGCCAGTCCACTACCGAAACGGCGAAACAACCTGCCCCGGCCAATCCCCTGCCTCCCGAGTTGGCGGCCATCGATGGCGCGCTGGGGCCCGGTATGGAGTTGCCGCCGCTCCGCGCGGAAGGGTGGATCAACGGCCAATCGGTCTCCAACGAAGACTTGCTGGGGAGCGTCGCCGTCGTGGATGTGTGGGCGTATTGGTGAGGTCCCTGCCGTGCCGAGGCAGTTCGCCTCGTCGAGCTCCAGGAGTATCTGCAAGGCCAGAATGTCGTGTTTCTCGGCCTCACGCCGGAAGGGGCCGATGCGCTGCCAGAGAGCCGGGCGTTCGTAGAGGGCCTGAATATTCCCTGGCCCAACGCCTACGGAGCCGGCGAAACCGTCGAAGCGCTCGGGGTCAGGGCGTTGCCCACGGTGTTTGTGGTCGGCAGGGACGGCAAGATCATCTGGAACAGCATGATGGAAGGCGACGTTGCCGACTTCGTCGAGCAAGCGCTGTAGGAGCCGCGGACGGGCGAGGCGGCCTCCCCGGGGCCTTTTCGCCGGCCACAGTCCTTGAAAATGTCGCTCCGCCCGAGCGCGCATCGCGACCTGGATCTGCAATTCCTTGATACAATGAGGGGAGTAGGTCCACCGCCGAATGGCGCGTATCGTGGCGTTCGATGCGCCCGGCTGCGGCTCTTCGGTAATTCCCCGCTCCAGCACGACTCCCATGCAACAACTGTCTCTTACGCCGTACGGTGTCCTCGCGCTGGCGGCATTGGTGGTGGCCGTCGGTAGCCCCCAGGCCCGTTGTATCGAGTTCTGGCTCTCCGAGACCGATGCCGTGGACGGTTCGGTGACCCAGAGCAACGTAACATCGTTATTGGACGAAGGGGCGACCGGCCAACAGATGCGCATTTGGGTGCGTCCCGATGCCGATCTGACGCTGAAAAATATTTCTCTGAATCTGCGTTCCACGAATCCGGGCGTCATTGAATTCACGGATGTTATCGTGCACAATCCGCAGCTCGTCCCGGGAGGCGTCGGCAATCCTGTCCACCGCTTTGAATTCGCCACCGGCGACCCCAACACCCCCGGACAGGTCACGATCGAACCGGATATCGTTTCCAACTTCACAGGATTTACGGTCTCAAACCGTGACAAAACCGGTGCCGGGCTCGGTCCGCTAACTCAGCCGGTAGATAATCTCTACGACTCTGCCGCCGATGCTTTTTTGTTGGCGACCGTAGACTACGATTTCGTTGGTTTCGGAGGCACACAGTTATTTCTTCAGATTGGTGCGATCGGTCTCAATCAAACTGAAGGTGGCGTACAACGCGGTTCCGAGGAGGAGGAAGTCATTTTTGGAGGCAGTGTGCCTCCCGATGAGCCTCCTTTGAACGGGGAAGCTGATCGCAACATGGACAGCGCGACCGCGGACGGGGCGATCGTCACGTCGTGGTGGATCAATCCGGCCAACCGTTCGGACGTGGACAACGATCTGTCGGTCCTGCCGCTCGACGCGCTGCTGGTCATCAACGAGATCAACCAACGCCGTATCAGCGATCCGGCCGACAACACGCTTCCAGATCCCGACGTCTTCGGGCAGGACCCCCCGCCGTTTGTCGATGTCTCGGGCGACCGGTTGATGACACCGCTGGACGCGTTGCTGGTGATCAACGACATCAACCGCCAGACGTTGGGGGTCTCCGCCACTGCGGCGATCGACGCGGGCGCGACGTCCGGCAATTACTCGGTACCTGAACCGGCGACCTGGCAACTGGCGCTGTTGGCAACCGCAGTGATACTTCAGGCGCTGCGCCTTCGGTCGGCCGGGTTGCGTCACGCCGGCGGATGGTCGCGTCGGTCAGTGTCCCAGTAAAGCATCGACGGCCGCGCCGATATCTTTCGATCGCATCAGGCTTTCGCCGACCAGCACGGCGTCCACGCCGGCGTCTTCCAGGCGCCGCACGTCCTGCAGCGAGCGAATGCCGCTTTCCCCGACCAGAATGCAGTCGTGGGGAATCTTCCGGCGGACGCGGAGCGTATGCTCGAGGTCGACTTCGAAGGTCCGTAGATTACGGTTATTCACGCCGATGACGTGCGCTCCGGTGTCGAGCGCGCGGGGCAGGTTGCCGGGTTCGTAAATTTCAACCAGCGGTGTCATATTCAATTTGTTGGTTTCGACCACAAGCGATCGTAGCAGCGCATCGTCCAGGCATTCGGCGATCAGCAGCACGGCATCCGCGCCGGCGGCCCGCGCCTCAAACAACTGGTAGGGCTCCAAAATGAAATCCTTTCGCAGTACGGGCACGGCCACGGCCGACCGCACTTGCCGCAAATCATCGAGGCTGCCCTGGAAGTACGGCGCGTCGGTCAGCACGGAAATGCAGGCCGCGCCGTGCGACTCATAGGTGCGCGCGATGGCGACCGGGTCGAAGTCCGCGCGGATGATGCCGGCTGACGGGCTGGCCTTTTTGACCTCGGCAATAAGTTGAATCTTCCCCGATCGGCGCAGCCGCGCGGCGAAGTTTCGTGGCGGGGCAGCTGCCGCGGCGGCATCCCGCACGGCACGTTCGGACCATTCGGACCGCGTGCGTTCGATGTGCCGCCGTTTGACGGCTACGATTTCGTCGAGGATGTCCGTCACAGCGTACCGTGCTTTGTGGTTGGCAATTCAGTGCCAGAAATGGCGGCGGCCGGTAAACACCATCGGCAGGTTGGCCGCGTTGCAGGCTACGATGACTTGCTGGTCGCGACGCGATCCTCCAGGTTGGATGATCGCCGCCACGCCGGCGTCGGCCGCCAGGCGGATAGAATCGTCGAAGGGAAAGAAAGCATCGGAGGCGAGCACGGAACCGGCGCTCCGCGGGCCTGCTTTGCGCAACGCGATCTGTACAGCATCGACGCGGCTCATCTGGCCTCCCCCCACGCCCACCAGCGCCTGTTGGCGCACAACAACGATGGCGTTGGACTTGACGCGACGGCAGACCGTCCATGCAAAACGCAGCGCGCTCCACTGCGCATCGTCGGGCGCCGTTTCGGTGACGACGCGCCACGCATCTTCGGGATCGTCCGCGTCGTCTCTTTCCTGCACCAGATACCCGCCATCAATCGTAGTGACCTGCATCGCCATTTCCCGAGAGCGGTGCGTGGCGTCGACGGCCAGCAGCCGGACATTGGTTTTCCATTTCGGTTTGGTCGTCAGCACCCGCAGGGCGTCGGGGTCAAATCCGGGGGCGACGATGGCTTCCACAAAACGGCCAGGTTCGGCCAGCGCTTCGGCTGTCTCCGGGTCCACCGCCTGGTTCATCGCCAGCACCGACCCGAAGGCGCTTTCCGGATCGCCATCCCACGCGTCCCGTAGAGCCTGCTGTAGCGAATCGCCGCACGCCGCGCCGCACGGGTTGTTGTGCTTGATGACTACCACGGCCCGAGACGGCAGCGATCGTGCCAGTGTCCACGCGCTGTCCAGATCCAGAAGGTTGTTGTAGGAGAGGTCTTTGCCGTTCAGCTGCCGTGCATGGGCAATGTCCGCGGCGGGAGAATCGTACCGCGTGTATAGGGCCGCGACCTGATGCGGGTTTTCGCCGTACCGCAACCGCTTCCGACGGTGCAGGTGCAGTCGCCACGTTTCCGGCAGCGATGCTTCCGAATCGGTGTGCGTGAAATAACGTTCGATGGCGTCGTCGTACCGCGTTGTCCGGGCGAAGGCCGCAACAGCCAGGCGGCGGCGGAGCGCGTACGTTGTCGCTTTCGCGGTCCGCAAGTGTTCGGCAATCTCATCGTACTGCGATGGGTCCGTGGCCACGGTCACGAACTTGTAATTCTTGGCGGCGGCGCGGATCAGCGTGGGGCCACCGATGTCGATCTGCTCGATGGCGTCTTCCTCCGCGACTTCCGGGCGTGCGACCGTTGCTTCGAACGGATACAGGTTGACGACCACCAGCTCGAAGGCATGGATGCCGTGCCGGCGCAGGGCGTCGACGTCGTCCGGGCGGTCGTGCCTGCACAGGATGCCGCCGTGCACTTTCGGGTGCAGGGTCTTTAGCCGGCCGTCGAGCAGTTCCGGGAAACCGGTGTAGGCGGAAATGTCATGCGCGTCGATGCCGGCGTCCTCGAGGGCCGTGCGTGTTCCTCCCGAACTGTAGATCTCCACGCCCGCGGCCACCAGATTCCGGCAGAATGCTGCCAGCCCCGACTTGTCACTGACGCTCACCAGGGCGCGCCGGATGATGGGTGATTCCATCGATGGATGAACCCCCGGGCATGACCGTCCGTAGGAATCGTGGCAGGGATGCGACCCCAGGTCGACAATGTAGCACCTGGCTCAGCGGCGTTCAATGACCGGCATTTGCGTTGAGAGGGAGTCGACGTTGCCGGAACCATGGCGTGCTTGAGCGTTGTCGATCCCGCGGTCCCGGGGCTCTTCCTGTCGGCATTTCCGCGCCAACAGGGACAGTCGTTCCGCTCGCGTCACTTTTACGGCGATTCGCCGGCCCGGTTCGGAGTTATCTGCGCCGTCCCTGCCGCGCCCCTAGAACGCAAACGGCCCGACCACTTGTGAAAACCGGCAGACCCGCTGCGCGCGGTACCGTCGCCGGAAAGTACGAAGTGTATGACCGCTTGCGCCGGTTGTCTCGGCCCGCGGCTCGGCTTTGAAAAAAAGTCTCTCCGGGATTTTTGACCAGTGCCATTTTGTGACCTATATTGAAACGTGCCGGAGGACCGTTCATGGGCTTCGGCCGCCTATCGACGGAACAGAAAGGACGTTAACTGTTCCCCGGATCCGCCGGGCACGAGACACCTTTGTTGCTGCGTCGACCGGTCCGCGTGCCGGGTCGATGGGCACAATTCGTTCCGGCGATTAACCTGATCAGCCGCAGACGGATCGATCGATGCAACGTAGACTCCTATCAACGCTGACTGTGATTCTGCTGCTGATTCCCAGTAGCAGGCTTCCCGCCCAATCCACCGCGGAACAATTGCGCCTCGCACCGGCGGCCATTCCGCAGGTGCTAATGGATCTGCTGGAGCAGGGGCGACTGCTGGAGTCGGAGCGGCGGTGGGGCGAAGCCCTATCACATTATGAACAGGCGCTGCGCGAACATCCCGGAGAAGCGCGGCTGCAGCAACGGCTCGATCTGGCCAAGGTTCATTACAGCCTGGACCGACGATACAACGACGTCAGTTTCCGCCGCTCGCTGCAGGCGCTCGACTGGCGAGCCGCACTTGATTTGTATTCCGAAGTGCTGGTCAAGATAGATTCGCACTACGTACACACGCCTCCATGGCGGGACCTCGTCGACCGCGGATCTCTCAGCTTGGACGCGGCATTGTCAAACGATGGGTTTCGAGAACACAACTATCTGGCGCATGTATCCCAGGAGCGGCTGGCGTCGTTCCGGCATACCGTCGCGAGACTGCCGCAGAATTACACGATCCGGACGCGTCACGATGCCCGCAACGTGGTGGCGGAAATGGCCCGTCTGGCCGCCGTACAACTCGGAATCTCGCCAACACCCGTGATCTTCGAATACGTGTGCGGCGCCGTGGGCGGCTTGGATGACTACTCCGCCTACTTGACCGGAACCCAGCTTCGTGAAGTCTATTCGCAGATCGAAGGCAACTTTGTAGGGCTGGGAGTAGAATTGAAATCCGAAGCCGCCAGTCTGTTGATTGTGCATGTCATTCCGGGCAGTCCAGCCGAAGAAGCCGGCATCCGGGAAGGCGATCGGATTGTCGCGGTCAATGGCCGCTCCACCAGCGAAATGTCGGCCGATGAAGCCGCGACGTTGCTTCAGGGAGAGGAAGGTTCCTACGCCCAGGTCGGCGTACAGAGCCCTGGCGGAGAACAGCGGCAGCTTCGGGTTCGGCGCGAACGCGTGGAAGTGCCCAGCATCGAAGATGTAGGCATCGTCGACGCTAAGTCCGGCGTGGGCTATCTGAGGCTCACGACCTTTCAACGGACAACCGCCACGGACATGGATGGGGCCCTGACACGCCTGCACGGGCAGGGCATGCGGAGCCTGATCATCGACGTGCGCGGCAATCCCGGAGGACTGCTTACTGCGGCCGTGGAAGTGGCAGACAAGTTTCTGAACAACGGGATCATCGTGTCGACGCGGGGCCGGGGGCCGGGCGAAGACTTCCAGTATGCGGCGCATCAGCCAGGCACGTGGGGAATTCCACTGATCGTACTTATCGACGGCGACAGCGCGTCGGCCAGCGAGATTTTCGCGGCGGCCATCCGCGACTACCGACGAGGCACGGTGCTGGGAAAGAGGTCGTACGGCAAGGGATCCGTGCAAGGCATCTTCCCGCTGAGCGCGGCGGGCGCGGGTATCCGTCTGACGACGGCCAAATTCTACTCGCCCACCGGACAGGCCATCAGCAAACGGGGAGTGGAACCCAATGTCGAAGTGGCCACCGCGATGCGTTTGGATCCTGCGGGCGAAAACACCGAATCCGAGCGCGACCCCGTTCTGCAGTACGGGATCATGATCGCTCGCCGCCACTCCTCCTCGTAGCGCCCTCGCCCCACCAGAGCGATTGTTCTGCACGGCGATACGCCGGTGCGCTGCTTCCGCCCAGGAATTTCCAACATTCACGCGGCGAGCAGCCTGCGGGCTTGCCCGTGGATAGCCCCGCCCGGCGGTTGGTAATCATACGGCCTCCACGGGCAGTTCCCGACGCTGCTACCGAGCCCACGCGGACTCTGTCAACGCGTTACAGCGGCGCCTGGGGCAAATCCCGCGGGAAGGGCGCTTCGGCCCGTGGTGGCAGCTCCTGGCCCGTTTCCGCGGTCCACCGCTGGCGTTCTTCCTCCGACGCGTAGTATCTCAGCCAGGCTTGAGGATCCCTATCAATCCCCGCGCAATCCCAGTGAAGGTAGTTGTGGCGATGCGAGATCTTCTTTTCATGAGCCGGCAGAATGTCGCGGTAGATCAGGCAGTACAGTTCGTAGTCGGAGAGGTGATCCGTGAAGTCCAGCACGATGTATTGCCGAAACAGTCGGTGGATGGTTTCGTGCAGCACCCGGCGGAGGTCATGAGGACTGAGTGATTCGGGGTGCGGAATCTTCAGTTCCGGTTCAAACCATTTGCTGATGGGCAGGATGGGAGCCCGTTCCCACGCCAGCATCGATTCCAGAAACTCATTTTCGGCGGGCGTCGACATGGACGATGCATTGACCCGTCCGATCGACTCGTCGTACAGCGGCTCCAGTTCGTCCCGCAGCCGTGCGTTCAGCAACAACTGTTCGATTTCGTCGGATCGGATGAAGTTCGGCAGTGACATGGTGGATTAACGTCTGGGCATTCGCACCGCGGCCGTGCGTTTCGGTCGCGGACATTTTCACATTCTTCAACAGCGGTCGGCGGCGATCAACCGCGCCTCTTAAATTCGACTTTAACAACAATTTCCAGGCGTGCAATACGTTGAATGAGCCGTTGCAAGGGCTGTTGCCGAGTGCCGCCAGATACCACCAGCAAGACTGTCAATCTTCAAACGCACTAAACCGCACAACCGGAAAAATCTACTCGTTGTATGCTGGCGAGGCCCTGGCCCATTGCGATACTGCTGTCGGCCCACCCGGGACAGGGGGCGAGGTGCGCGCCGGCCCGTGGTCAGATGGAAATGTCCATGGCTTTCATCAGCATCTGCATGTCTTCCCATACCAGCTTTTTGGCGCCCGGATTGCGGAGCAGATAGGCCGGGTGGTACGTACACATGACCTGCATATCCTGGTACGTATGGAAGCGGCCGCGAAGCCGACCGATCGGCTGTTTCGTCAGCAGCAGATTCCGAGCCGCCACGGCTCCCAGACAGCAGATCCATTCGGGCCGGACCAGTTCCAATTGGCGATCCACAAATCCGCGGCAGTTGGCGGCCTCTTCCTCCGTTGGATTGCGATTGCCCGGCGGGCGGCATTGCAGAATATTGACGATGTACACCTCTGCGCGGCACATGTGGCACGCTGCAAGGATGCGGTTCAGCAACTGGCCAGCGGCGCCCACGAAAGGCTCGCCTTGACGATCTTCTTCCGCGCCCGGCGCCTCGCCCAGAAAACACAGCCGGGCGTCCGGGTTGCCCACGCCGAACACGGTCTGCGTCCGCGTCCTGGCCAGCTCCGGGCAACGCGTACAACAGGCCACTTCGTTCCGGAGCAAATCGAGCGGATCGTCCCCGGAGCCTTCCGGCGACGAGCCGCCGTTGGCGCGGTGGCCGGTTGTCGGCGGCGGATGAGCCGACGGGGGGTTTCGTTTGGCTAGCTGAGTGACGCCCGCCGCTTGCAGGCTTTCCAGCGCCTGTTTGGCTGCCCGCTGCCACCGCCGGCCATCCTGCGCCATCGGAATCTCCCCACTCTGTTTCGCGTTGCGATATGTTCTGCGGGACATATTCTGCGCCCGGGCCGACAGCGACTGTCGCGTCATCGCCGGTCGATTTATGATAAAAGAAACAGGCCCTGCAAGGAAAGTACTTGCTTGGCGAGAATGCCTCGGCGTCGTCATTCCGACCACCTCGGATGGAGTGACGTTACTTCATTTCCCGGCGCGATCGAGCGTTCGCGCAGCGACCAGAATTTCGCCTTGGGCGGCCGTCGCCGCGCGTAGCGGCCCAACGACTCACTGCCCGCGGCAAGGGTTACCATGAGTGTACCTCAGGTTGTCATCGTGGGACGCCCCAACGTGGGCAAATCCAGCATCCTGAACTGGCTGGCACGTGCCCGCATTGCCATCGTGGACGACCAGGCGGGTGTCACGCGTGACCGCGTCACGCACCTGATGTCGCACGAAGGCCGTTACTTTGAACTTGTCGATACGGGCGGAATTGGGATCGTGGACACCGACAACCTGGCCGAACACATCGAACGCCAGATCCAAGTGGCCATCGACGCGGCGTCGCTGATCCTGTTCGTCGTGGACACGCGGGATGGACTGCTTCCACTGGACCAGAGAGTAGCGGATCGCATCCGGTCGATTGGTGTCTCCGTGATCTGTGTGGCCAACAAAGCGGACGACGAGCGTTTTGACAGCCAGGCCGACGAGTTCTATCGGTTCGGTTTCGAAAGTTTGATCCGCGTAAGCACGCTGCAAAACCGGGGAAGAGACACGCTGCTGGGAGCCGTGTCCGCCGCGCTTCCCAGCGACCAGGGAGAAGAACCGATCCGCGATGCAGAAATGAAGGTGGCCATCGTCGGGCGCCGGAATGTGGGCAAGAGCACGTTCGTCAACACGTTGGCCAGCGCCCAGCGGATGATCGTCAGCGAAACCCCCGGCACGACGCGGGATTCGGTGGACGTGCGCTTCGAACTGGATGGCAAGGCGTTCATCGCCATCGACACTCCGGGATTGCGGCGTGCCAAGAGCCTAACCGGCGACGTGGATTTCTACAGCATGCGGCGGGCCCAGCGCAGTATCCGGCGGGCGGACGTGGTGCTGGTGTTTTTCGATAGCACCCAGCGCATCAGCCGCGTTGACAAACAACTGTGCGATTACGTCGCGGAATACTATCGGCCGTGCATATTCGTCGCGAACAAGTGGGATCAACTTGTCGGAACCATGGCCACCTCGCGGTGGGTAACCTATTTACACGACACGTTCCGCACGCAGCGCTACGTTCCCATCGCGTTTATCACCGGCCAAACCGGAAAGAATGTCAAGGCGCTGCTGAACCACGCGCAAATGCTTCACAAGCAGGCCGGCCATCGAGTGGGGACGGGCGAGTTGAACCGGACCATCCAGCGGGCGCTCGAGCAACACGCGCCGCCCATGCAACGCACCCGGCCCAAGGTCCTTTATGCATCGCAGATCGGTGTCCGTCCACCGACAATCGTTATGATATGCAACGATCCCAAGTCGTTCACCAGGCCGTACCAGCGTTATCTGTTGGGTGTCATCCGCGATGCGTTTCCGTTCCAGGAGATTCCAATCAAACTTTATTTCCGCAAGCGCGGCACGGAACACTCCCGCGAGGGAACTGGTTCGATTCCCGATTCATGATCGGCGCCGTTTCGCGTGGCCGCCTTTCAGAAGGGTCCGCCGCGCAAAACCTTGTTTCCAGGGTCGCGCGCCGGCGGCACGCGGGGTACTCCGTCAGTTAACCGTTGTTGCGATCCGCTGTCCCTTTTGTCGTGGCGTTTCATTTCACCGCTGCGCGCCGCATCGGCGGGCTTGCGTCCAGCGGCGCGGTCTGCTGAAATACCAAAGCTGCGGTTGGCGGCACTCGATTGTTGACACGTCATACTGGAACAGGAAATCAACGTGATCATCGGCGTGCCGCGAGAGGTCAAGAAGGACGAATACCGCGTGGGGATTCTGCCGGTCGGTGTCGAAGAGCTTGTGCGGAGCGGCCATCGCGTGCTGGTCGAAGCGGGTGCCGGACTCGGATCGGGCATCGCCGACGATGAATACGTCCAGCAGGGCGCGGAGCTGGTCGGTGGACCGACGGACGTCTACAACCAGGCGGAAATGGTGATCAAGGTGAAGGAGCCTTTGGCCCAGGAATGGCCGTTGATCCGCCCCAGCCAGATCTTGTTTACCTATTTCCATTTTGCCGCCGACCAGGGGTTGACCGAAGCGATACTCAGCACCGGCGCGACGGCCATCGCGTATGAGACACTAAAGGATCAGCGCGGCCGGCTTCCGCTGCTCACGCCGATGAGCGAAGTTGCGGGGCGGATGAGCATCCAGGAAGGCGCCAAGTATCTGGAGCGCCCGCAGATGGGACGGGGCATCCTGTTGGGGGGCGTCCCGGGCGTGGCCCCGGCGACGATCACCATCCTTGGCGGAGGCATTGTGGGCGCGAATGCGGCCAAGATCGCTGCCGGCTTCCACGCCAATATCGGGTTGCTGGACGTCGACATGCAGCGACTTCGCTACCTTGACGATATCATGCCTCCCAACGTCGACGTGCTGTTCAGTGACCGCCATACGATACGGCAACAGCTGCGGCACGCCGATCTGGTCGTGGGCGCCGTCCTGATTCCGGGTGCCAAGACACCGCGGCTGGTCGAAGAAGACGATCTGAAACTGATGAAACCGGGCAGCGTCATCATCGACGTGTCCATCGACCAGGGGGGCTGTATCGCGACAAGCAAACCCACGACACACAGCCAGCCTACGTTCATCGTCGACGACGTTGTCCATTATTGCGTGACCAACATGCCGGGCGCGGTGGGCCGCACCAGCACATTCGCGCTGTGTAATGTCACGCTGCCCTGGGCGCTTCAGGTGGCGCAGCGCGGCGCGCTCGAGGCCGCCCGAGAGCTGCCTCCCATCCGACACGCAATCAATATTTATGATGGTGGAATCACGAATCGGGCAGTCGCCGACACGTTCGAGATGCCATATGATGATCGACTTGATAATCTGCATGTCTGAATCAGCGCGCAACGATAGAACCGGAGAATCAGCCGGCACGCGCTGGCGTCCGGTTTTCACCGGCCGCGTGAAATACCAAGAACCGGGGGCTAGCGCCCCGCGGCTGATATGTCGAAATCGGGCAACGTGAATCACAGCGTGATAATCTCGCCGATTCAAAACCGCAACGGCGTGGCGCTCCGCCGCGCAGCCGCGACGTCGTCGAATTCGAAAGGAGCCGTGATCCATGCCGCAAGTCGGTATCGTGATGGGAAGCGACAGCGACTGGCCAAAGATTGAAGATGCCGGCAAGGCACTCGACCAGTTCGGCGTGACGTGGGAAGCCCACGTGATGAGCGCTCATCGCACGCCACGCCTGGTCGTCGAGTACGCGTCCGAGGCAGGGCGGCGAGGCCTGAACGTCATTCTGGCAGCGGCCGGCGGCGCGGCGCATTTGGCAGGCGTCGTGGCAGCGCATACGACGCTGCCGGTGATCGGGGTCCCCGTGCCAACGCGTGATCTGGGCGGCCTCGATTCGCTCCTTTCCACCGTGCAGATGCCCGGCGACGTGCCCGTGGCCAGCGTGGCCGTGGGCCTGGGGGGACCACGCAATGCCGGTCTGTTCGCCGTCCAGATTCTGGCCCTGTCGGATCCGCGACTCGCGTCCCAATACCGCGCCTTTAAACAAGGTCTGTACGACAAAGTGGCTGCCAAAGACGATGCCTTGCAGCAGCAAATCAACCGGCGCGGTACCGATGTCTGATCGGCACCTCCAGTCTGGCGCTGGCTGCCGCCGCGCACGCCATTCCGTTCTACGTAGCGGCGCCCACCAATACCTTCGATCTGGCCATCGCCACCGGTCAGCTGATTCCCATCGAAGTCCGCGCGGGAGAGGAAATCACGTGTGCGTTCGGAACGCAGACCGCACCAGCAGGCGTCGACGCTTACAATCCCGCGTTCGATGTGACTCCGGCCCGCCTGGTAACAGCGATCATCGGCGAGCGGGGAGTGATCCGGCCCGTAACGCCGGAACGGGTTAAAGCGGTGGTCGACAGGCAGTGAACGCGGGCCGAACCGCGCGCGCCGAGGACACCCACTCCGTCATGTCAACTTTCCGGCTCATCCGGCATGACCATTTCTCCGATGCAGTGGTGCCGCGGCTCCACCAACCGGAACGCCAGCAAGCCTCCGCAGGCCATCAATCCGGCCGCCGCCAAAAACACGTGCTCAAAGCCCACGCGGTCGACCAGCCAGCCGACCAGCGGGGCGATCAGAAACGGGAGCCCCGTGCAGAGGCTGAGCGTGCTCAGGTATTGAGGATGACGTTGCCGATCGCTGATCTCCAATGTGTAGTTCGAAATGCCCTTGACCGTAACGGGCGTCATGCCCAGTGGCAGGAACACCAGCCAATACAGGCCTCTTCCCCAGGCAGCATCGTCACCGGCAAGCAGCCACACCGCCAACACCGGTGCCAAGGCCACGCAAAATATACAGACCTTGAGAACCAGTCGATATCCGTAGCGGTCCCCCAGCGGGCCGATGATCAGGCTGAACACGCCGGCGCCCGCGTTTTGCACGCAGACCCATACCATGAGATGGGAAAGCAGATAATCGTCGCCGAGTCGCGTTGCCGCCAGCGCCTGAAAATGAGGGAATACGATCAAGACGGTGCTGAACAGCACGGCAACGTACACCAGCCGACGAAAGTTCCTATCGTGCTGGAGCAGGAATCGCCCCGCGGCCAACCGTCCGGCGGGCATGCCGTCGCCGAGATCCGGGGACCGATCCGCGTCGTCAGCCGGCTCTGCGAGCAGCGTCGTGCTGGCGGCAGCCAGGGCGAAGACGGCACCGGTGAATCCAAAAATACACATGAAACCGAAATGCTTCAGGGCCAGCCAGCGGTCAAGCAGCAACCACGCGGAAAGGATCGCCAGCGCCGCCCCCGCGCAGGTGGCGACCAACAACAAGCGCCCCCGACGTGTCGCGCGGATCAGTTTTCCGGTCAAGGTATTGAGTGCCAGCAGGTTGATGCCATTGGCGGAAAAAAACAGGACGTACACCGCTAAGAACGCGTACTTCAGCCATCCCGCGACGCCGCGGGCATCGTCCCGCGTGGCCAGCCAGTTCAATGCGGCCAGCGACAAAAAACAGGTGGCCATGACCGCCGTTGTGCGGAGAAGCACGCGACGCTTGACAGGCAGGGCCGCCAGCCTCCGCGCGTACAGCACCGGCGGGACGCTGTGTCCCAAGCGGTTCAACACCGGAAGGCAACCGCGTAGCACCCCGCTGCCTCCCACCAAATCCAGGAAGGCCGGCATGATGATACTCTCGGTCTTAAATATCCAGCCGATCCGCAGCAAAACCTGGTACAATGCGAGCGCGAGGAAGTTTCGCGACTCGCCCCCATCTCCGGGTTCTTCGGCAACGCGCACAGGGCGCGCTTCGGCGGCATCGAGTACTTCTGCGGGGGAATCCATTCTGAAATCCATGTTCGCCGGTCTTTGCGCATTCCCACGAAGGCCTGGGCCCGCGCCGATTACCGCGGCCTGTGGCGCCACACGCGGCCCCGACGCGCATCAGTCGGTCCCTTCGCCAGCACTCTGGACGTCGGACGTGGCGGCGACGCCTTCGATCGGTTGTCCAGCAGCGCCTCGGCCGTCTCGATATCGCAGACCAGGTGCGACCACATCAACAAATCTTCACCGGAAAGCAGCGGTTCCAGGGCCTGGGTTTTGAGCCAGCCGCATGAGTTGCACGGGCCGGCGATGAGCACGACGTATTTGTTTTCGGTGGAAGCCAGCCGGAACAGTTCTTCCAGCTCAAACAGTGTCACGGCGCGCTCCATGTCGTCTTCCTGTTCAATCGGTCTCTCATCGGAGTATGGACAGAATTGGACGTCCCCCTTCCAGCCCATCTCTTTCAGCCGCTGTTTCTCATTGGCCGGCCCGTTCTGCAGAAATTGATTGAGCAACCCATGTTCGTCCTCGGCGGACGCGAGCGATGTGATTACGATATCAATCTCGTTAGCCCTCTCGTACGCCGTGCTGACGACTTTGTGCTTTTTGACGCGATCGAATTCACCGCTTGTCACAATGGGCTGAGTCAACAACGGAACCTGCTCAATGTCGACGATGTCTTCGTCGAAAAACCTGAAAAAGCTGAAGGGTGCCGTCCGGGTATCGAGAGAAAAACTGGATGTGAGTGAATGCAGAACCAGCTTGGGGCAGGGTGGATCGTTAGACGCCATGTTTCCGAGAAGCCGTGTGACGTTCATCGTCGTCGTACCCGCGCCCAATCCCAGATGAACGGCCTCGCCGTCGCCCTTCTTGTGATACACATCCCAGATAAGCTCATATGTTTGGTGGGCGCTGGCCATCGCCACCAGTTGCTGAACGTCAAAACGTCCCGGCACTTTATCGCGGCGTGCATTGACGACGCGAATGCATCTGCGTTGGGGGTCAATGCCATACTCCCGCGAGACGTTTCTTGAAACCTCTTCCTCGAGCGGCGTGATGAGCCGGCAAAAACCTCGCGCCATGGCTTCCTGAAGAATTTCGTAGATACGGGTCCGCGTGCGATCCACGGCGGCCTTTTCCGACTGGCCATGCGCCCAGTTCAATTCCAACTTGAAGTTGGCGACGACCCAACGCGCGATGGCTGTGGCGTTCCGGCCGTCGATAAACATCATCTTGGCGACCTGAAAAACAAGCTCGTCGGACAGGTCGTCGTGTTTACGTTTTCCGGACGGTTTTCGATCCGCCATAAAACCACTCCTTCCCATGAAACGCCGATCGGACCCAATGCACCGCAACCTTCACACGTGCCGGCAAACCTGGGAGCGGTGTGGCGTTGGCCCACATGCCGGCGTCCCGACACGAAACCCGTTTGACCTGGCCACAGACCAGGGGAATACAGACACCAGTGTGATCATAACTTATTTCATGAAAACGACTTGCGCTTATTGACTGTCCTCGCGACGCCGCGATAATCAGCAGGCGGCGCTGCACGTTCGGCAGCGTCCTACCAGCGCCATCGGGACCGCCGCGCGGATCACGAAACCATGTCCGAAGCCCCCGGCCAAACCGTCTGTTTGTTCGTTGAATCGCGCGGACGCCGTTGCACGGCCGCACCGCGCGGACACGCAGCACTTCGCCTACGGCGGCATGTCCGTCCGACCCGCGCGACGGAAAAAACACCGTGGTTGGAAATACCGTCCGGACGGATTGCGACGCTGCACAGCCAAACGGGATCCCTGCCGTGGATATCCGGTTCATGTGATTCTTTCGATCATGCATTGGGCATGGTGGAAACCATTCGTTACGGGCATCGGCGCTACCTAGTCCTGGTACTTCGGGAACCAGATGAATTCCGTATCAACGGACTTGTTGCTTCGCGTATCAACCTTCTCTGTGCGGGCGACGTTGTCGACCTCGGAGGACACCAACTGCACGTTTCGCTGCGTAACATTCCGTACGTGGGTCCGCCCCGGTCCGAAGACCTGGGCGTATCCTGCGGCTATTGCCGCTTGAAAATATCCGATTCACCCGGCATGCGCATTTACGCGTGTCCCGCCTGCGGCAACATCATGCATGATCAGACCGATGAAGTGGAGCAACTCCATCGACTCGAATGTACCACACTCGCAGCCTGTTGCCATCATTGCCGATCGCCGGTCACAAGGGAAAGAGGATTTGTGAATGTACCTGACTTTGTCACCTAGCGCCGCTCGCCGTGCAAAGCGCATTATTGTCGATGATCCAGCACTTGGCGCAGCCAAACTGGACGTTGATTCACGCATTCCGACATTTGTCGGTCTCGGCGAGTCTCCCGCCGGAATACTCTCCGAGCTCGTAGTGGCGGTCGTGGGCGTGGGCAGCGTGGGACGGCGTGTCGCTCAGCACTTCGCGCGTTTGGGGATTCGAAAACTGATTTTGGTCGATCCGGGCCGGTTCGACGATCAAGCCAATCTCGTGACGCAGGAAATCCTGCGAGCGGACGTGGGGGGTCAGTTCAAATCGACCTCCGCGGGTCGCGCCTGCAAGAGCATCAGCCCGCAGACGGAAGTGATCGTTTGCGAGGGCGTTTTTGCGGACTTTGATCCGATGGAGCTCTCGGACGCCCACTACCTGATGTTGGCGACCGACAATCTTCCGGCCGAAGTCGACGTCTCTCGGGCGGCAATCTGGCTCGGTCTGCCCGTCATCCAGGCCTCGGTTCACGGCGAAACGATGGTCGCCCAGGTGCGTTTTGCGGTCCATCGTCCGGGAGGCGCGGGCCCCTGCCTGGCGTGCGCGTTTGGACCGCAAGAATGGCAGCACTGGCAGCGCGAAACGCTCTTTTCATGCACAGGCGGCGGACCGGAGGACCGGCAGCAACGTGCTGGATCGCCCACGGTATCCACAAGTTTTCTGTGCTCGATGGCCGCCGATTTGGCGCTGGTGCAGTGCGTTCGCCACGCTCTGGACCTTGGCGCATCGGTCGAGGATCAGGGCTTGCAATATTGCGGTTTCACGCACGACGTTCGCCGTTGGGCGTTGTCGCGAAACGCCGCGTGTCCGCTGGAACACCTGGCGGTTCGCCGGGCGCCGCTGGAAAAACCGGTTCCGGAGTGCACGCCGCGCGAGTTGGCACGGCTGGCCGGCCTTTCCCTGCACAGCATCTCGCAGCCGTTTTCTCTTTCCGTCGGGGGCCTGATCTATGCCAGCGGCTCATATTGCTGCGGGCGGCAGCACCCGCTGCGGCGGTTTGTCGCCCGTGACCAATCGGTCGGCCGATGCACCGTGTGCCGCAAGCCGTTGTTTCCCGCTCAATCCATGTCCTGGGAGACCGTCCCGGCCAGCACGCTAAGTGGTCAGGGCGACATCATGCTGAGGCATCTGGGGGCGGGATCGGCCCGGTGGGCACTGGTCCGGGGTCATCAACAAGGTGTGCTGTTTTTGGAGCCGGGGCAGACGTGCGCGCCGCGATGAAGGGGCGATAGCGGATGCCCGGAATGGAACAAACGGTTGACGGCAGCGAATACGGGAGAAAGCAAGAGATGCACGAATCATTGTCTGACGGCGGTTCCAAGTCTCGTTCTGTCGCACGACTCTCGGACGTCCACCGAACTGCGCTGACGCCATCCAACGCGCGGCGTCTGGCGGAGGCCCTCGGCCACGCCCGTGGCGCCGCGGACTGGCGGGCGCGCAAGGAGGTCGAGGCCCGGGAGCTACTCGCCTTATCGCAAATAGCGCCGCCCGGTCGCCTGGACGTCGCGTGGTTTGACTTGGGCGAGGACTTCCGCGCGTTGCTCCACATGACCGACGTCCCGGTTCCCTGCCAGCCCGGTACAAACAATGCATTGCGGATCCACAGCGGCGCTACGCTGGGCATGATCTATCCGTCTGCCGCGCCCCGGCAGTCACTTCCTGGATCCGTATTCTTTCAGATCCTTTCTCCGCACGGTGTATGGCTGCCGCAGGTGGCTCCGCCCCAGCAGCAACTGTGTGTGGCGGCGAGCGTTCCGGCCGGGACCCCCGTCCGAGCGCTCGTATTGATGGCCTACGGGGCCTTAACCATGCAATCCATCCAAATGGACGCGTCCCATCCGGCCGGCGTCTTCCAACCGGCGATCGCGGAATGGTGGCAGTCGAACCTCGAATGCTACGTGCCGTTGACCCGGACACCCTTTCTGGGGGTAGACGACGCCCGTTGAATGCACGCTGTCCCAGGCAATGTATTCCCAGAGATCACGATCATGCGTCACCTTACATCGGTACTACGCCACCTGCCGCGCACGTTCGAAACGCTTGGATTTCGCCCCCAGGGAAACGGCTTCGTTCGGAAAGGACTGCGCGCGCACATCGACCAATCGTGGTGCACCTTCCGCTGCTCAGGCCGCTCGCCGCAGCCGGACGCCGAACCGCAAGGCGGACCCGGGCTGTGGAAGCCGGTATCGGACCTCACATCATCGCACGCACGTTACGAATTTCACCTGCCACTGGGAGTCCTTGGTGCCACGCTGGTCGGACCGCTGGACGAACAGGTCGCACTCGTGCGGCCCGTCATCGAATGGGTGGAGACCACGTCCGTCGGATCCGTTCCTTCTTGGTGGCGGCCTCCGCCGCGCTCGTCGCTCGATGATTGGGTCCCCGAGGACCGCTACACCGCTCGGGCGGATCCGTTTGTTCGTCAGGGCGCGTTGACGGCAAACGACCAGCAGTTCTCGATAGAAATTCCTCTGGTGTCCGCGCGGCCGCTGACGTTGTCACCCGCGCGCCGTTCATGGATGCAGATGCTGACGCGGAACGCGCAGCGGAAGTACCGGATGGTTCGCGTGACGTGGTCGCATCCTTCGACTGCAGCCCCCGCTGTGTGCGCCGGGACCGACCTGACAGGCGTGCCGGAGCCTATCCTGCCGGACTTGTTGCGTTTGGCCGTGGATGCAACCCGCGATGTGGCCGCCCGGCTGCTGACGCCGGTCAATCTGCTGTGTGACTCCGACCTTCCATGTGCCACCTGGGAGGTCGCCGCAACTGACCTTTTTCCACAGAGGGCCTCATGCAAAACGTAAGTCTGTCCAAGCAAGCGTGCACCGTGCACGTCGCGTCTCTTTCACTCTGATAAGGAGCATACAATGAGCCCTTCCGATGTTTTGGCAGCACCCTCGATTGATTCGAACGACGCGGTGCTGCAACTCGAACTGTCCGATGTCACGGGGACCCACCAGATTTCCGCCGATGACGTGCAGCCCGACGTTCCGGCCGGAGCGCTGGCAAGCGCGGTCGCCTCGAGGATGTCCCTGCCCGACAACGTCCCGTGGGCGCTGCACACCGACGATGGCGCTTTCCTGCGCGAAGACCAACGTATCGGAGACCAGGTCAGGAGCGGGGATCGGTTGTGGGTCAGTCCGAAGACCCATTTGGGCTGACACTTTCGGCTGGCGTGAAAAGAGTTGCTGTGGCGACCGGGCCCCGATGGGACCGGTCGCCACAGCCAGAACGCGAGCTGGGGTTGGATTCGTATGTCCGAGGCAGATTGCTAATCGGAGAGAAGATGAGCAATATCCCGATCGAAGAACGGTCCGCGGCCGGTCGACACGCATCCTCCCCGCGCCTGGCGATCGCATTGCGCGGGGAACCCAACGGTCCGGTGCTGCGCGCGACGCCCGTACCTCCCGCTTACATGATCGACCTTTTCGCCGAAATGTGGAGGGACGGCTGTCTGCGGCGAGGTCTCACATCGGTGGCTTTCGAGTCGCTGCAGCATCGCGTCTTGCCGGTGTTCGCGGAAAACGCCGAGTCCGGTGGCGGCTGCGCGGCGTTCGAAGTCGAAACATGGGGCCCGCATGTCGATCCCTTTCTACGGCGATTTGGCGCGAGTGCCTTTGCCGAGGTTGCGGCCCAATGCGCCCGGGAACTCGTTGCCGAAGGCAGTCTCCAGCAACTCGACAGATATCACTACGAGCTTGTTGCCGGCGGCAGTCATGCGGCCGCGCCCGACGACGGACAGGATCGCCTCGGTCCGACGACGGCAACCGGCTCCGGGTCGGCGGCCTGGATGTCGGTGCCTCTGGCGCCCCTTGCCGACGGGGCGCGGCAAGTAGGAGAAGTGGCGCAGGATGCCTTTCCTGTTTTTTACACCGAACGGACGTTGCAGGAGGCGGAAGTATTTTCACGGCGAGGCGCGGCTGCCCATCCACCCCGGGAGACCGGATGCGTGCTCGTGGGCCCGGTGTGCACCTGTCCCGACACGGGCGAAATGTTTGTCGTCGTGACGGACGTACTGCAGGCATCCGCCGCCGAGGAAAAACTGCATTCTCTGGTTTACAGCGGCGTCACATGGCGGACGATGCAGACCATCGTGGCGGCTATCCAGGCCGAAGAGCAATCACCGGCGTTTCGGATTGTGGGACAGGCGCACGGCCACAACTTCCTACCTGCCGGCGGAGCGCCGCCGTGCGAAGTCTGTCATCAAGCGAACCTATGCGGCAGAACGAGTGTGTTCGTGTCCGTCGACGATCGCGTCTGGTCGCAGGCCGTGTTCAGCCGGCAACCGTGGGTTCTGTGCCACATCTTCGGAATGAACGCCCGCAACGAACCCGTGCATTCGCTCTACACGCTTTCCCAAAACCAGTTCGCACCGCGAGGTTTTCGTGTCATCGAAGCATTCAAAACCAGGCGTTCCGGCTGCTGAATCTTGCCGCCGCAACGCATTCCCATCCCCAGGCCCCGAGGAGACCATGACCGATGGCTGATTTCGAGCACCTTCAGAGTAGCGCGGAACGGAGAATGGTACAGCGGACGGTGGCGTCGCTAGTGGATCCGAAACGTGATCTTGAGCATTGCCGGCGCACGCTGGCGGCGGTCTGCAGCGATGAAAGCACCGCTGCCCGAGCAATCCTGCAGCATGTGCTTTCCGCTGCTGCGAAGGGCGGAGCAAAGTCGGCATGCCACGCCAAGCTGCAACAGCTCAATGAAATCATCGACACGCTGCAGGAAGGCCCCGTGCGGATGGGGACGTTTATCGAAATCCGACCCCCGGAACCGAACTCGGCGGTGATCCGCGCGGCCGTGATTTTGGAGAACGGTGACTCGATCCTCCCCGTCGTGACGGATAAAGAACTCGGCGATTCGCTGCGCTGCGGCAACGCCGTCTGGTTGGACGCCCAGGCCCGGACCGTCCTGTTCCGTGCGGAAGCAGACACCGTTACCGGGGAAATTGCCACGTTCAAGTCGCGGATCACGGCAGACCGAATTGAGCTGACGCTGCACCATCAAGAGGAAGAGGTTTTTCGCGTGGCGGACACGCTGCGTGATCAGATCGACCGCGGAGACGTGCAGCCTGGAGCGAGGCTGCTGGTCTGTTCGCGACGGCGATTGGCGTTCTCCGCGGTGACCCCAATCAACGGCGACTCGCACTTTCGGTTCGTGGATCCGAGCCCGGTGCCCGACGTCGTTGTGGAGCGCGATATCGGGTGCCCGCCGGCCTACATCCAGGATCTACTGGAGCATATCCGGGCTGAAATGACCGTGCCGGAACACGGGCGCCGGTACGGCCTGCGTCGCATGCAGACCCGGTTGCTGGCAGGCGTGAGCGGATCGGGAAAGTCGTTGAGTATCAATGGATTCATCCGGGCGACCTACGAATTGATCAGCGAATTGACCGGAGCGCCCATCGACCAGATCCCGAAACGCGTGCTCCGCGTTCGCCCCTCCAACGTGCTCAACATGTGGCTGGGCGAATCGGACAAGAACTGGGATCGCAGCTTCGATGAAGCGGACAGGCTAGCCAGCGAGACATTCTGCTGGAACGGACGGCAGTGGCCGCTGCCGGCGATCAGCGTCCACGAGGAAATCGACGGGCTGGCGCGCGCCCGGGGCACGTCCGACGCGACGTACGACCGGATCCAGACCACCGCGCTGGAACGGCTTGATCACTTGTCGCGCAACCTGGGGGACAAGCTGATCATCTTCCTGTTCACGACGAACATCCTGCATGAATGCGACGTGGCCTTCATCCGCCGCGCGGGTGGGGAAATCATCGAATTCGGGATGCTAGGCAAACGACAATTCGAAGCGATTCTGGCCAAGCAACTGCGGGGCCGCCCGCTTCAGCTGGGTGCCCCCGCCGAGGATGACGAGAAGGTCTCGCGGATCTGCGGCGATGTCACAAACTGGGTTTTCAGCAGCAACGGACACGATCCAGGACAGCTCGAAGTAACGTTCGCCGGCGCCACATCGCCCGTTGTCAAATACCGACGCGACCTGCTCACCGCGGCGATCATCGATCGGAGTGTCCAGCAAGCCGCCAAGGAGGCGTGTCACCTCGAACGGTTCGGATGCGACACGCCGGGGATCAGCCGACGCATGATTCTGTCCGCTCTCGTCGACCAGATTCAAGCGACGTGCCGCCAGGTCACGCCCTTCAACGTCCACAATTATCTTACTCTGCCGGACGGGGCGCGGGTGGCCAGCGTGCGCCGGATCGAACAGCCGGAAATACCGTCGTTCGAATTGGAATCCAATTGATCTTCAAGGATCGTTTTCCACTGATCGTTTTCCACTGATGGTTTTTCGCTGATGGTTTTTCGAGATCGACTGGCATGCGGTTGCGTCCGCCGGCGCGTGCCGGCGATGGTCCCGCGTGCCGTGGCATTCAATTTACTGAAAAAGGAGCACGGTCATGGCAGAACAGACCCGCAGCCGGTCCTCGGAAACACGACCGGGCCCCAGCGGCCTGGACGACCCTTTCGAGTCGGGAGGCGCCGTGCACGTACGGCGCGCCTTCCAGCATGAATGGCTGCCCGTCGGCGGTATGACAGTCGGCGAAATTCGCCGCCGTTTTCAGGATCGCTTTGACATTCACGCAGATGCGCGAGCGTCACTGAACGGAGACAACGTGACCGACGAATCGGTGGTCGTCCGCGCCGGGGACCGCCTCGAATTCGCGCCGCGGGCCGGTGAAAAAGGCCGGAGCGCCGGCCAGCGGGAATGGTGGGGCGACCGTCGTATGGGGGGAGCGTGAACGATGGACGAAGTGTATTTCCGCGGGAATTTCGTGATCGCAAAAACGGATGAGGGGCGCGTCTATAAGATCCCCGTCACGCGCTTCGTG
>Ga0315534_1000429_pt1 | contig 28921 bp, 38 predicted proteins | sample SalMarSW160240MG_FD_203094 | JGI IMG/M metagenome (GOLD analysis project Ga0315534, IMG submission 203094) | Salt marsh sediment microbial communities from the Plum Island Ecosystem LTER, Massachusetts, United States - Salt Marsh Sediment SW1602-40 ...
AGAAAAAGGCTAGGACAGTACTTCAGAACCAAACATTTCAATCTGAATATGAGGAATTATCTCACTAGGAATGTGTCAGGGGACTTATCTTAATTGGTCTAGCATTAATTCCAAATAATGTAATATAGAAGACATCAGGAAACCTCATTACTCTGTTTTTTACGCGTCAATCCAGGTTCAGAAACAATAGACCCGACCTGGTTCAAACAGTAATCGCATAAATACTCTATACGTTTTGTTTATCATTATGACAAACAGTTCTAAAGGTTCATTGGATCCAGTATTATTTGGAATAGTAATTGCACTAGCATCTGTCTTAGCTGTTTCAACTATATCTTTACAGAATGTAACTGCCTCTTCTTGTAGTAGTTTGTTATCAGGAGATGCTGATGTTGACGTAGCTGAAGCAGAAGAAGCAGGTAACACAACTATGATGACAAATCGGACTACTAATGGGAACGGAGTGGAATTCCTATCTATTCAAAGTGCACAGTCTGGTTCAATATCTCAAATCAATGAAACTGCATATGCCCTCGAATTGAATAATATAGCAAATAAGACCAATTTGTTTTCAGACAGACCCAATAGAATTGTGGAATCAGTTAGCACTGCTGATTTCGTTGGTAACTGGACTACTGGGACTAATAGTTTTGCAGCAGATGCACCAAATGATGCGTTAACAGTAGAAAATACTCAGACGGGTCAGTTAGAAACGGCTGTCATAGAGTTGTTCGATCCCGCCTTTGATACGAATACGAATACGTTGACATACACAATCATGGCTGAAAATGGAACGTCTATCGATTTACCAAGCAAGTTCGGGGAGTCTATTTTAGTCATAGATAATCAGGCTGGTGTTGCAGTACAAGTCCCTGTCGACGTTTCTGGTATGTAGTGGTAGGCAGCTGGATGTGTGTTACACATACATTTTTTCTTACATATATGTTACACATTGCAGTATCCAGCTCACCTGTCTGTGCCCTTTTTACTGACAATGTAGTGTCAAATATAACAAATTTTACGGTATATTTATGATGTCTCAATGTCTCAACATAGATGTTTTAATAGTAAAAGATAGACAGACCGGTAAGTTGGAAACTGCCGTCATAGAGTTATTTAGTCCTAACTATGATACAGATACAAACACATTAACATACACAATTATGGCAGAGAATGGAACATCTATTAAATTGCCGAGTGAGTTTGGACAGACTGTTTTGGTAGTGGATGAGAATTACCATGCCCTCTGGCTGTCACAAACCGTAAGCCAGCTCCATTGAAAATAGATATGAGTTATAACACTCCATATTGCCTTCAAAGATTCATGAAGGGATCTGTTCAATGTGGCTTGAACATAAATCACATAAATATACGTACGATCTTCTTTCTTATAATGATTAACCCAGGAATATTTGGTATAGTGTTAGTATTAGGAACAATAGCAACACCTATCTTTATTGTTGCAACTTCTCAGAATGCAATTGCCTCAATACTCGATGAAGAAGCTGATGTAGATGTGGCTGAAGTAGCAGAATCAGGAAATGTTACAATGATGACGAATCAGACCTCAGGTCGGAATATGACTGGAGTACAATTTCTGAGTATTCAAACTGCCCAGTCTGGGTCGATATCGAAAATTAATGCTACAACTAATACGCTTGAACTGAGTAATGTATCTAATGAAACAGTACTATTTTCAGAGAGACCAGAACGTATAGTTACATCAGTTAGCACATCTGGTTTTGTAGGTAATTGGAGTGCAGGTCAAAACAGTTTTGCAGAAGATGCACCCAATGCTGCTCTCGTGGCAGAAAATACTCAGACAGGTCAGCTGGGCACAGCCATAGTTGAATTATTCGATCCTGTGTATGATGTGGATACAAATATGTTAGCATACACAATTATGACTGAGAACGCAACATCTATCGATCTGGCGGATGAGCTTGGACAGTCTGTATTAGTAATAGATAGCCCGCCATGTAATCCGTCTCCAAATAGTGCTAATGGTTTATCGCTAAATGATTGTGGATATTAATCGTTAACTCAATCGGTGGATAGGGGTAATAATTTGGTGTTATGTGAATTACAAGCAGGACAGGGAGGACCAGATGATGAAGTTCTAAAAAAAGATGCACACCAATAACAAGAATTGCAGATCACGAAATAGATTTGACGTACAGGTCTTACACCTATAGTATTAGCTTTCTTCATTAGCAGATCATATACTAAATTGAGCATGACACTTCCGAAAACACTGATCATGAGCCTGCTTGTTAACCCTAATCATGCAGCTCAATGTGAACTATATAGCTTTGGGTTAAACATCTCATCTCTTAGCACACACGACTGTAGCGCCGGGAGTGGGGACTCGAACCCACGTCATACAGTCATGGGTTGTATCTACTTTAGGTGCACTAGTCCCCAACAACAGGAACAGTGCAGATCCTGTCTGTCGGAACGGATACGAATGATACAGATCCATTGCATGACAATACGGCATGATTTATTTAAGCTTTCCTCTAAATAGTATAATAGTTTTAGCTTATGCCATTCTAAGAAATAATAGACAGAATTAATATTTGCCACGCGTCATGAAACTCAATAACATCTTAAGCCTGAACACAGAAGAGTTCAGACTAGCGGGAACCCCTCAGCCATATTTGGGGATTCCCTCATAGCAACCATGATGCGATACACATGAAGTTTATCACAATTTCCATACACTCTCCCCCGGCTCTTCGTATTTCACTAATTATATCACAACTTGTTAACTCATTGGTTCATGCAAAAACACAAACTCATCGAGCTTGAGAAAATAATAGTATCAGCTTCAGAAATAATGGACAGGAAATAAAGCTTATATATCAATGATAATGTGACGGAAACTCGGAGGGCTAACCATTATGACAAAAGAAGAAGTTGACGATCTGATTTATGCTAGCGAATACCAGAGTATCTCTCGTTCACGAAGAACCGAATATTCGAATGGGTTAAGGGTCAGACGGCTTATTTGTCGAGTGTGTAAGTTAAAATTTGCCACGCGTCGTGAAACTCAAGAACATCTTAAGCGTGAACACAATAGAGTTCTGGCTAGAGGGTAATAGCTATATTTATTTCAGACATAGGCTCATTTGAACGCAATAATTTATCTTGCTTCATGCTTAAGCATTAATCCATGGAAATAGATTCATGATAGTACTAACCCAATTAGAACACAAGGTAGTATCACAGCAGCACATCTCTACCTACACTCTCCCCGTATTCCTAGTAATGTATTGATTATATCATAAATTAGTTTGTTGTGTCCTAATGCATAAACTAATCGAACTTCAAAAGATTATCGAAGAGAGAATTGGATCACTCACAGAAGAAGTGGAGATCGCAACTAATGTGAAACTGAACGTGCTATACATTGCTGACCGCCGCGATGAAATACTATTTCTCCAATGGATCATAAGAATTATCCAACCTATCTTAAACCGAGATGATGACGAGCGACAACAGCTCGGAATAACCATAAAACGCTTAGAGATGATGGACATAATTGAATTTGAAAACACACTCCACGAAAGAGTTGACGAGCTAAATTTGAAATTAAAAGAGTCGAATAACTTGAGAGAATCGGACATTCTAATAAATGAGATCGATACACTTGAGAGTATACTGGGTCGTCTTTCTGATCTAAAATATGGTGATAAAGTACGTGCTATAGAAGTTGCAGAAGCCGACAATAACTACCAGCAAGCAAATCATTTGCGAAAACAGCTAATCAAGATACAGGACACAGAATCAGAAATAAGTGCTCAATGTTCGTATACCAGCTCAAGATTGACATCTTAGTTGGACGAGAATCTTAAGACGAGATCTATAAAATGGTGATCATAAATGTCTAACCTCTAAACACATTTTAGTAGTAAACTGCAGCTCTCGCAGGAGTACACTAGTTCATCGAAACTGGAGCACAATTCCATAATCTCATTACACCTGGGACATTCTATTTCCATGTCAAGCTCAGTCACTGGCTTCTCTCTTTGTTCAGGTCTAGTCTCTTCTAATGCTTCTAGAGTCTGTTTCTCCCGCGGGCTCATGCTCTGCGGAACGAGCTTTGTACGGCTATATTTTGACATATATATTATCTATCAAAAATGATTATTAGATGAGCTAGCACTGGTGGGGAGGGGGAGAGTGGTGTACTCGTATACTCTCTAGTATTTTCAGTTTCATGCATGTAGTCATCTCTTCTGGCTTAATCGCATGGTATTCTAACATGTGCGAGATTGTATTATAAATGACTGTCTCTTCACTAATTCCGTATGTATTGCAATTACAGTCGAGTCCGACATCTTTACAGCAAACACAAAAAAGTTGTATACAATCATCATATGTTTGGGACATCTGAATAATGCAGTAAAATTTGTTATATTTACGGTGTGATGTATTGTACTAGGAACTACGATCTATGAAATCCTAAGTGTAATTTGACACTAATAATAAAATTCTGTCAATATATGTTGGAATGGGAGGAGTTGGCACACACCGCCTGATTTACAAATATGCACCATTTCGTATTTTATCTTATTCTGGTCATCCCAAAATATGAATTCCAGAATATGACTGGAAACATGACAGAGTCAGGCAGTGGAAATATGACTGGAAATATATCAGGATTAAACTGGGGCTAGGGGAACTATGTCAGGATTTGCCTAGTGGATATCCTAATTGTGCAACAATTCTGAACCCGTAAAGAAGCTGCGCTCATTTGGGGTATAGGTCTACAGCTATGAGTTATGTTGACGAGGAAGAGGCAGCGATGGGAGAAAACGCTTCGACCGCTTCTGGGGCAAATGAAACTGGAACCGGAAATATGACTGGAGCTAACTCTACCAGTTAATGTTTATTCTTTTATGATGGGAGGATTTACAACCTAAACTAACAACAAATACGGTATTACGGAACCACCATAGGGGGTATCAATTTTTTAGATTTCAAGAGCTCTTCTATGCAGGTCTATAGCCTCTTTTCCATAAGCCTGTAGACCATACTGGCTGCCGTCATCGCAGGTTACCTCCACAAAGGTACAATCTATTCCATTTGTTAGTTGCGATATATTCGCATATGTTTCGGTTACATTGCATGAGCTGAGCAAATCATTTAACGCCTCAACACTGTTGGCGTACGCAGTGGACATGCCATATTATTACGTGGCGTAGAAGTTTAATACTACTCAGAACTGGTTATGATGAATCACAATGGATATTTGCTCAAAATAGCGGACGCATTCCGGTATCCTATTGATAGCCAAATCGCTTTCTCAGCACTGATCTAAACAACTCTTCTTTCATAATATCTGCTGGCCGATGTGTAGGAGCAGCTGACTGTGGCTGAACAAACTGTCTTGCTATGTAACTCGGGATTGGATTCTGCCAATAGACACCCTGACGTCTACCTGCTAAATAATCTACGAAAGATACTATATTGGCAAGTCCATCATGTAAATTGGCTATGTGGCGCTTAACACTATATCTCCTGCTAGAGTACATGCCACACGCTGTACAGGCCCACCTTGGTTTGCCGTTCATTCTTGTGAACACCTCGTAAACACGATGGTACAGCGCGTCACTGTGAAGCTCATACTGATCCGTTTACAACAATATAAGACAACAATCTACTATAAAAATAATACATCGCAGATACTAAGCGATATTTTGTGAGACAGCAATCGACGGACTGTTAGCGTCTGGGACGACTATCGTCGTGGCTCCAAATGTTACAGCACTGTCGGTACTCCTGATAAAGAATATTCCGCCCGGGAACCCCGCCCAAGCAATATAGATGTTGTCTTCAGATACTGCTAGGTTTGGAAACAGAGAATCTCCAGGATTATTACTGATGGTCTGGATGGCATCAAATGTAGTTCCATCATTCTTGCTTTTTGTAATTACAATCTCGAAACTACCTACCTGAGAATTATCACCATCGCTCCAGGCTACGTACAGCTGATTCTTTGACACAGCTATTGTCGGGCTATCAGAGTCTATTGGACTGTTGCTTAGATTCTTTGTAGGTCCGAATGTTTGTCCATTGTCGAGACTGCGTCTATACAATATCTCGGAGTTTGGAGATACAAATGACTCATCACAAAGGAGAATCTATTATTCTGCAAAGAAAATATGAAGTATATTGAGGGGTTACGTCATATGGATACTATTACACATATGTTTGAAGTATCAGAGAAACATTATGGCAGTGCAAAAATGCTTGCCGAAAATCCGCATCTACTTGAGGGAGTATTTTGCAACATAGAATGGTTTGTAAAAGCACAACAATACCTTTTCGAAAGTCTTTGGAGGAAAGCGATTCCAGCAAAACAACGATTTAAGGAAATAGAAGAAGGAAGCAAAAGAGAATTCATTGAGACAATAAGAGATCCCCTAGAAATAGTAGAGATACTTCCTCAAGTCCTGTCATCCACGTATGAAGAGTTATCAATATTATTTCCCACCATCAAGACTTTCAAAAGATTTGAATCAGAAGGTATGTTTGAATTTGTGAAACACCAAATAGATAAATTCAATATTTATGTCAAATTATTAGTCAGACGAGATCACTATAACTATAATGAAAATAAACCATACGCAGGATTTGAATCTCTTAAAAAATACCAACATAATATAGAATTCCAGTTCGCTGATAAACTAGATACCAGTATGTTAACAATTATTGGAGATAGTGATAAGTTACTGACCATAGAGATACATGATGACTCTGAGATGAAGATGGCAGACTCATTAGGATTAGCGACATATTCAAACAGCGAGCCTACAATTATGTCACATAATTCAATATTTGAGACATCATGGATACAGTCCCAGATTAGGAGAGATCAGAAATAAGCAGTCCTCTTGGCTGAAGTCTGTTACTATCACTAAGGATGTATATTGGGGGATGCAGATCGATCAATCAGCTTATGAACTACATAAAGAATTGGTTCTAAAGTATAGATAGGATAACTCGACAGTATAATGGTTAAAGCTAACGTAGAGGTGGGATTAGATTTATTCTCAATCAAGAATAACATGAAAACTAGAAAGAATAAGGATAATAACATTCAAGTAAATCAGGGATTCTCATTAAAGGACCAAAACTATCTCAAAAAGTACGATAATGCAGCAGCTGACCCAACTATTCAAATGTTTACAGAAGAAGAGTTAGATGAAGAACCAGAACAACGAATCTATTTCTGTGCTTTTTGCAAATCAAAGTAAGTATATCAAACAAAAAGAAAAGGAAATTGACGGATTTCATAGCAGAATAAAGAAGATTGGAAGTGCAAAAAAATTAGCCCAATGTGCATCCGAGATAAATGCTGTATTAAAGAGCGATAGAGAACTCTAAATGATGGCAAAAAGGCTATATCGACAGTATTTCTCAGAGGCCGTAGACGAAACCCTTAATCGTAGTGAGACTTATTCGTATAACTACTTTTACATAAGACATTATGATCCCCGTTTTTATAAGAAACAGAAATCCGATTTGAAAAGGAAGGGCAAGGTAACGGGAAAAATTGAATGTGGTCCATTTAAGATACCCACACTGGAAAAACCATACTCAAAGCTAGTTACTGGAATAACGAGACATTTGATAAAGTTTATGATAAAACGAGGAGGAATTCAAAAAGTGAAGAGGTAATGGGACGTATGTGATTGACATTCAATTTCCACAAACACATTCATTGCATACGTAATCGTTTGCTTTAATCTCACAGGAATTATTCAGGTACAACAATTGAACGTAATGCTGATATCATAGCGAAGAATTCCCTTTAGCTATTTCCCTGAAGACGTAGGTGTTGCAGATATTTTCAGAACCCCAGAAGAAAATAATGATTGTGCTACAGTATTTAGTTGATCTTGATCCGTTATTTTCCCTAAACCAGTAATCAACTGTTCAAGCATATGTTGGGTAGAGCTTAACTGTTTTTCTACCGAAGTCAATCTATCATGCTCATTTTTCTCTGCCTTGAGGGTTTCATTATACGCATCATATGTTAACACCATACTACACTTAGTACAGAATCTACTATCCGGTTTATTAGGTTCCCGGCAATTGGGACATTGATTGAGAAATAAACCGTTTCCTTGGTTCTTGTTGTTATCCTTAATTATACCATAGGCCTGAAGTAACGAATTTGATGATTCTGTTCCAAAATAATGCAGATACACGGAAGGCATGGTACTGGTCATGCTCCAGCCGGCATGGTCACGAAGGGTAGATTCCATTAAAATTTGGGATGTGCCGAATGTCTTTGAACATAGAGATTCCAAGGCTTGTTCAGTAATTTTCTAATGATCTGTTTATCTTTTTCCTCAATTGCTGGGTTATCTAACAGCTTGGGGAAATAATCATCCCTGTAATGTTCCTGATAGTGTTTGAGCATCCCATCACGGGTCAATGGATCACCGAAATTTTTTCTGCTTATTGATATGAAGAGTGGAGCTTCCGGATTATTTGCAAAAGGATGTACGTTTAACCATTCCTTTACGTAAGGGATGCCTGCTATAAGAGGCAAAGTACGTGATGTTGTTTTTCCAGAAACATGTATCTCTGCGTATTGAATTCCGTTGTTTGATTTCTTGAATATGACATCACTTATTTTTAAATTCAGCAGCTCATGCGGTCGGGCAAAGGTATCGTTTGCCATTGCGTGCCAACATCTATCGCGAGGAACATTACAATATTTCAAGAATATTTCATGGTCTTCAGATTTCCACATATCCTCTGGGCGATATGGAGATTTTTCTTTTCTACGTAATTCTTTAATTCCATTCATACAGGGTGGTGTAATCCGTTTACGATGATCCGGTTCATCAGGATTGTACAACCATCTGAAGAACTTCAAAAATACTATTCGAATACCATTATAGGTTCCAATACTCCTATGACCCGGATCTTCTGACTCAGGTTTCCGAATACTGTCCAAATAATGAACTATATCTTGTTTAGTCATGTTTCTAAATGACTTATGGTTCAGATAACGTGACAACCAACAAAGCTTCTTTATTTTGTCTGCCTTCGCCGATTCTTTTATATTTATTTCTACCTTTTCCACATCTATATAATTGCGTATAGTATTGGCATTATATGGATTGATTTCTTCTAATTCCTTATAGAGACGGTTCACATACCCTGACAAGTTAGTGGTCAAAAAACTGTTGGATATCAAACAGGGATTATCTAATGAGGATGTCCGTTCTGAAGAGAGCACCTTCTCACGAGGTAAGCCTTGAGATTTATCCATCTTTTGTGTATTCATCTGCGTTTCCGAGCTATATACTTTGGGTCTAACACCATGAATGTGGCGCCGGGAGTGGGACTCGAACCCACGAGTCCTTGACGGACATCAGCTTACACGTAGGCCTTAGATCTCGAGGCTGACCCCTTTTAGGGTCAACTACTTACCTAGCTTGGGTACCCCGGCGAGCTCTATTACTCACCTTTCAATTTTATTCTTTGGATGCTCTCGTTATTTGCGACTAATACAGCCTGACCAACCTGCAGTTTGAAGAAGAAGATTTCACTAACGTAATAGTGGAGAGTTGTTGCCGATAAAGGAAAGCTGATATGAGGATATCTATTATCAGTTATTCTTTCTAACTTTCATATCCGGTTCTTCTCTTGACTTACTAAAACAAACCTAGCTAGTAGCAGATTTCGTGAAATGCAATCCTATTTGATCTGGAAATACCTCCATGTCGAGGCTGTTAACATATACCATACCGTTATAAAAAACTGAAATTCTCTTTCACAGTAACAAGCACTATGTGACTGTTTGTTCTTTCAATCGAAGGAAGAGCAAGATCTCTTTTGACAAAGTTTCTTAGTTCTCGACGGTTTCGGAATTTGCCTATAATTACCATGTCAGTTAGTCCTGTTATATCATAAACGGCACATATGTTAGGGAATTTAGACATTGCACGTTCAACCTCTACGATCTTTCCCTTCTGAGCAGTGACCTCTATTATCGCCGTCAAATCGTAGCCCAATTTTTCATGATCCACAATTGCAGAATAGGATTTGATTATTCGATGATAATGAAGTTTGTTTATTCTGGAAAGAACAGTAGGAGCTGAAATTCCTATTTGATCGGCTATCTTTCTGTACGAAAGCCTTGCATCGACCAGGACTTTTTTTAAGATCCTGGAGTCTATTTCATTGATACTCAACGCCTGTTTCTAAGGCTATCTCAATTACAGATCTGATAAACCTTGTTGCATTTTCCTAAATTGGGCGAGCAGTCTGGCTTGGTATAGTGTCGCTTTGCCGGTTTTTCCCAGTACATACGCTTTCTATCTCCCATTCTACTCGTGATTATCGTTGTACTTCTTTCCTGGTCTAGTTCGCAATACGTCTATCAGTCAGTCGATGCTACGGTTCGTGACTGCTCTTTCCTTTACCCTCAACCTGAAGAGGAAATAAGACAGAGTTATTGTGGGTGTTTTGATCTACGCTGCAAACGTATTCTGTGTAGGCGGGTAAATTCCTATTCTACATAATGAGTCTTTGCAAGCTGGTCGTAAAACCTCACAGATTTTATATTTACGAATTCAAGCATTCCATATTTTGACAGCTCTCGTCCAAATCCACTATTCTTAATACCACCAAATGGAACCCTTGGATCAGAGAGCACTACGTTGTTAACAGTCACGATGCCTGATTCTACCATTCTAGATAGTCTTTCGGCCTTGTCCAAGTTTTGTGTCCATATACTTGCACCGAGACCAAATTTGGAATCATTTGCAATTTTAATAGCTGCTTTTTCATCATCAGCAATCAGTATCGGTGCGACAGGCCCGAAGGATTCTTCCTGAGCGATTTCCATATCATGATGTATTTTCCCAAGTACTGTTGGACTATAATAATACCCCTTACCTTTCAATCTCTCTCCGCCAGTAAGTAACTCTGCCCCTTGACTAACTGCTCGCTTGACCATCCCCTCTATGACCTCTAGACCTGATTGATTTACCAATGGCCCTACATCTGTATCTTCTGATAGTGGATTTCCAACTCTTAGTTTTTCTGTTTTTTGTACAAACAGCTCAATGAACTCATCTGCAACTTTGTCTACGACTATGAATCGCTTTGAAGCTATACAACTCTGTCCACAATTGATAAAGCGACCCTTGACTGCCCCTGTAGAGGCTTTTTCTAGGTCAGCATCTTCACAAACAATGAATGGGTCACTCCCTCCTAATTCCAGAACCGTCTTCTTCAGGTGAGCAGTAGCTCTTTGTGCAACTTTGGAACCCACAGGGACACTCCCAGTAAAGGTAACGCCGTTTGTATTTTCAGACTCTATTAGATATTCTGCAACCCTGGAATCGCCTACCGCCGTTTGAAATACTCCTTTTGGCAATCCGACTTCTTCAAAAATTCTCTCCATTTCTATTCCGCACTGCATCGTAGCACTTGCCGGCTTAAGTACAATCGTATTGCCAGCCATAAGAGAAGGAGCTGCGAATCTCAGGGCCTGCCAGTACGGAAAGTTCCATGGCATAATGCTTGCGATAACACCCAAGGGTTCAAAAGTAACAAAACTCTTTCTAGCATCTGTATTAATAACCTCATCCGTCGTAAATAGATCCCCATGATCTGCGAAATATTCTATTGCCCAAGCACACTTTTCTACCTCTGACCTAGACTCCTTTATAGCTTTACCCATTTCATTGGTAGCTACAGTAGCGAGTTTTTCCTTTTCCTTCCTTAGCTTGCTGGCAACGCCATACATGTAATCGGCCCTCTTGTTCCCGTTATTGTTCCCTACCAATCTCCATTCTGTTTTGAATGCTTCTTCAGCCCTCTTCGTCATTGCCAGAAAATGTTCTTCAGACGGAATATCGTATTCTCTAAGGATCTCTTCCGTCGCAGGATTTATGGTTCTTATTTTCATTTTAATCAGACTAAGTATTCTGACACAGCAGTTGCTCGCTGTTGCACCTAATATTTATTAGCAAGTGAACTTGTGACATTGGAATCTCCTCTGATATCGGTCTATATTATGCTTTGGCCGTAGCTTAAATACTAACTAATAATAGGAGACAAATTCCAGTACAACAATCAGCGAGTCATTCTAAATCTGGTGGTACTCACATGTTGGTTGCTGTCAGCACTACCTATCGACGAGTTTCATCTTTGGATCTCTCGTTATGAAGAAATGCCTTTAACGTGAATCCGAAGCCAGGTACGAAGAGACCTGGGCTAGCATTATAAAATTCTGTTACGCGGTCTAAATCTAATAAGTATATGTTAGATATTTCACTAGGATTGATTGAGATACGCTTTATTGTTTCATCATCACGCAAGTATAATTTGTAGATTGTAACAAATGCAGTCTTTTTCCAGCCACTGCTGACACTACTTTGACCATAATCGCCACTATTCAGGTACGCGTAGCTATCGTAATTATCATCGTACTCCTCCTTTACATCCATGTACATCTTACATATCTCTATGAGAGGGTCGGAAGGGTCAATAAGTCCCAGCTCTTCTTGAATTCGTCGAGACGCTGCATGAAGATAGCTCTCGTTAAACTCTACTTGGGCGCTGACTGATTCGGAAAAAAGTCCACCATGTCTTCTTTTATGAGAAGCTCGCTTTTGCAACAAAAGTCGATTGTGAACATCAAGTATGAAGACTGAAGCAAACCTATGGATTAGACCCCGAGAATAGACGACGTCAGGCAAAGCAGAACCTATGATGTTATCTTGTTCACTAACAACCGCCAATTCCTGACTAGTATAAGGGTATGGGGGAATCATATTTTTTCTGTTGCTACAAGAGGACCTAACTCTACTGTGCTATTACGTGTTTGTGATCTGTTGTATAGATAAAAAACAGTATACAGTCTTACTATAGAATTAATTGACCGGAGTGCAGCGGTTTGCTTTGACACTTTAGACATATTTACTCAGTAACATCCAACTATGACAAATCTTAAAATCAAACTACCCAATCTTTGGTGGTATAACATTATAAGTTACTGGTGTTGACCTTATGAACGAGTACACGGTGGGGTCAGCAGACGCAATCCTTGAAAGATACGATGACAATCCAATTCTAATTGCAAACGAAGAGAATTGGTGGGAATCAAAATCTGTGTTTAACTGTGCCTCATTATACGAAGGTAAAAAGGTCCATTTGCTTTATCGCGCAGTCGGAGAATACGAGAATTACGTTTCAAGGATAGGATACGCTTCCAGCAGTGATGGGTTTAAATTTATAAGAAATAATGGTGTGGCTACCGAACCGGTCGAGGAATATGAAAGATATGGCATAGAAGATCCTCGTTTGTTCCAACTGGAATCTAGAGCTTACTTTACTTATGTAGTTCCTTCAAACTATGTTAGGGAATTTCCAACTGTTTCTACAGCACTGGCGACAACGGAGGACTACCGTGAATTTAAGCGACTGGGAGTTATAACCCCAAGATTGCATGACGATAAGGACGTCGTTTATTTTTCAACAAAGATGGCTCCCATATCGAGGGATCTAAAAACATCAAACGGACAAGACGGGAAGTGCTATTTTTCCTTGCATAGACCCGGTTCTTGGATCGGATCGTCATATGGTGTGGACAAACCAAGTATATGGATAGCAGAGAGCTTTAACATAACAGATTTTGAGAGGTATTCAATACTTTTAAGACCTGAACAAGATTGGGAAGCTGCAAAGGTCGGAGCTGGTCCACCTCCCATTAGAACTAGACGAGGTTGGTTAGTAATATACCATGGCGTAAGTAACTCTAAGGTCTATAGAGCAGGAGCAGCCGTCCTCGATTTGAATGAGCCTAATAGAGTACTAGGACGATGTAAACATCCTATCCTAGAACCAGAGAAAGAATATGAGACAACTGGTGATGTTAACAACGTGGTATTCCCGTCTGGGGCTTGTGTCATAGACGGAAAGCTCTTCCTCTACTATGGAGGAGCCGACAGGGTGTGCTGTCTTGCTACTGCCAATATTGATTCTCTTGTCAAGTATGTTTTAGAGGGCAATTAATTGTAGATATCATCTAAAGTAAAGTAATTGACTAGCCAGCTGTTGTCAATTAGTCATGCTCTTGACATCTCTTGTTTTGGGATAAGAGATGCGTCTTTCTATTCCATCACAACGATCACACGAAACAGATTGTTAGATTGGTCCTATAGTTAGAGATCTAATGAATGAGAGTTACGCAATGCTCACAGTACGTTTTGTTTGCTACTCCACTGTACTTTTAGTTAATTGCTTAGTGGGTAGTACGTATAAAATGTAGTGATGAAACTTCTTTATCTCATCAAACTTTCACGTAGACTCATTCGTTGATCAATGGGTGTCGATGATGTGCTAGTAGCATTATCCGCACTCTGAGAATCTTCTTTTGCTCCTGGCGATGATGGGCTATCGATAATACTTGAAGAATTTGTCTGACTAGTATCACAGACCCCATCGACACATTCAGTCTTCTTACACATTCCAATACCGTCACATGAAATACTAGTACTCTTGTCTTCAGCTCTGACTACATTTGGATTTGTCAAATACATCATCATAATTCCAATTTGAACAGTAAGGACACACGCGAAGCTTACTGCGATCATCTTTCTAGAAAATATCATGACCATTATCTTTTGGAGCAATGATTTAGTATAATTGGATTATTTTAATTAGTTATAGAGTAAATGAAGTGCGATTTTCATAGTCCCTAATTACACAATTATTTTTTGACAGAATCAGCTGAATATACTAAAGACCTAAATCTGAACCAAATTCGAGATCTTGCTTTTCGAATTTGTAGGATAATTTCTGTAACGACAAGTACAAGCATTCAGTGGCATGCTTGAATTTGAATGTCTATCAATTTGTAATACCCTCCTTGACATTGATTAGAATTTCTCACTTAGATCAATCAATCATTATCAAGATGACACTGCATTGGTAACCAACGAACTTTAGCGCCGGATTTAATATAGTGGATGTAGCTGCGGAGATAGACATCTGTATCCATTTATTGAGGTGCTTTTTCACCGAGAGGGGTGTGCTTAGGGACAAGAAAAATATACGGTTTAAGGTAGAATTATTGTGTAGGTCTTATGAGGAATTGTAAAGCTGTTATTAAGAATTTTTTGACCGTTTGCATTTCTTTACTTGTCTGGACTTGGCTCAATTCTCTTCATCGTAATTGTCATATTCATTATGATGATGAGAAGCTTGCCAGGACTTGTACAGTAGGTATTGTATCTGGATTGTTGATTATTTTATTCTCACCTCTTGATTCTAGTGCAGATTTGCCGATGGGAGGTTTACAACAAAGAATAGGAAATTACGACATTAGTGTGAAAACCGATCCCTCACAGCCGCAAACGGGTACAACTGTTAAGATTCTTATTGCCATAGCTGCCGTCAACGGCGATGACATAAGTGGAATTCCGGCGGATATAACAATCAAAGGGGATGGAACTGTCTTGTCGGGTTTGAATCGACCAATAGCCGTTCCATATGGGCATTATACTTATCAGTACAAGTTTGAAAAACCTGGTATTTACAGTTTGGTTGTGGATATCTATGATATTTATTTTACCGGTCGTCAAGTTTCCTTTACTTTCCCAATTGAAGTGAAGTCCCCTTTTTTTGGCTTATGGGGTGCCTCCGATATGATGGGTTACGTTCTAATACCTTCAATTGTCATTACAGTCTCAACTATCCTTGTCCTATTTATATGGCGAAAGCACAAGACTAAGTTGAAGAGTATCCTTCACGACGATAAGAGGTGAGGCTTACAACCATACTAGGATCTCGTCTTCGACAGTACGTAGCTAATTTTACTTCAAATAAAATAATGGTGTACACGCAGATTTTCCAAATTATTACCTCCAAACGCAGATTTTCCACATCTGACTCAGACATTAGTTCATGCATAATCTTAATGGATAATTAACTGTAATAGGAGGGAGATACTCCCCCTCACAGCGAGGTATTACAATACTTTTAGGATCTTCTGATTGTTCTTTATTATGTTTCATTTTGCCTTGTCGTAACATATGTACAAGAATGGGTTCAAGTATTGGAAGTTATAGTCTTGGGATAAAATATTGCAGTAGATGTGAAGTGTATTTATTTCACGACGGATATATCTGTCCATGCTGTAAGTGCCCGCTAAGAACATCACCCAACAATAGAAAGGGTAAGGAAAAATTACGTATGAAACGTACGATACGATAATAGCTTTAATATATCGCATTACTTGTTATGAGGTGATGCTGACTACTAATGAAACTTGGAGAATATGTTATATCAATATTGCGTAAGTAGACGAGTTAGGAACTATGCATTTATGCTCTTATTATCACTATCTAACTTGGACACGAAAAAGGAACGGACAAGCTCCTGCCGACATAAGTCTCGAATTTCCCTGTAAGTTTGTCTTTCTACGTTTACTATTATGGCTTGGCGGTCGTGAAAAGACATTCCATACATTCTGTGCCGTTGTCCCATCTTTTATTAGTAGAATACTTTTTCAATATTAGAACTAATCTAATTGATGGTTCTTAAGAACAGCAGTAGGTTGCATTCTACATGTGAAAAAGCTTAGGTTGCACCTGTATTTGCTTCATAATTGGTATTAGATTATGAGTGGTGTGATGCAAAATTCCAAGAGCCGTTAATCCCTTTTTGCATCCTCAAGATACCTTTTACTAAACAAATTGCCACTGAATGACCAAACTACATCATTATCATACAACGTTAAGGGTTTCACAACAATTTCCGAAAATCTTCCCTTAGGTGCTTAAATCTATCGACCCTTCTTCTATCCTCCTCAGTCGCTGGAAGATTCTCAAGGAGGAATCTTTGTTGCCGTTCAGTCATCGCATCGATAGAATTCAGAATGTCCTCAATTTCGCTCTTGTGCACTTCTAGTACGATAAGTTCCTTTACTCTATCGGCATGGACCAGCCTAACCATATTTTCCTCACCATGTTTCTTATAATTGTAATATCGATCTTAAATTGTTGTGGTTACACGTATTCGGATTAATGTAATTCGATTTGTGCTCTATAGAGTGCCTGACCATCGTTACTCCCGTAGTTTTTGAAGAATTATTCGTTTGTCAAACTCAATATTGTTGCTTTATGCTTTGGGAACATCCGTATCAGTTTACGTCTTGTTCCTAACTCAAAATCTTTGTAGTCAAAGCCCGGCGTAACAGTACATCCAATAAGAGCGAACGATTTGCTATCATCAACCCTGGCTCCGAACCACAAACCCGCTCTAATGATAACGTGGCACTGCTCGTTACTGGCGATATTATTTCCAAGCTTAATATGTGTCAAATGACCTCCGTTGTCAATGACATAGATCGTCACTGGACTTCCCATATAAAAGTGCCAAATTTCGTCTGATTTAAGCCTGTGAAATGCAGAAAAGTGATCCCCACCATCTAACAAGTAGTAGATTAAAGTTATCGTAGAGCGCGTCCTGTCTTGTAAAAGTTTGTTTTTTCGACAAGATGTTTGACTGGTGGAAAAGTTAGATCTGTAAGTTTCCCTATAAAATCCACCTTCACCCGGCAATTCTACAAGGTTCAGCTTCTTTTTTATGAAATCTGATTCTGTGTTCGTTAATACCTAGATATATTGGGGTGAAAAATAAACCATTGCATTCATCCTATCTTAATTGTTAGATGAAATAGCATGAGACTAAATACTGACTAGAGATTAGCTGGACACCAAATTGTTAATAATGTACTGATCACAAAAATAACTATCGAATTGATCTTCCAGGACATCATAATGCAATCAAACGCTCCTGGTGATTCACTGTCTTCCGTATTTCTTGTTCAAGATTTTGCCGTGATCATGATTGTTGCCGCAGTGATGCTTGCAGTTACTCATAAACTAAAACAACCTATGATTATAGGATATATTATAGCCGGTATGATAATAGGACCACATACTCCGCCATTTAGCCTAATTCAAAGCATCGATACTTTAAACGCTTTTTCTGAGTTAGGGATTATTATGTTTCTTTTCGTCATTGGTACTGATTTTCCTATTGCTAAATTAAGGTCAGTGGGTAGAATATCCATCATAGTGGCATTAAGTGAGACAATTGGTACTATGATTATTTCTTATTATGTGGCTCAGGCCTTACAGTTCTCTTTTAGAGATTCACTATTTCTCGCGTTAGGCATGTCTATTTCAAGTACGATAGTTATAGTTCGTATCCTAGAAGAGCTTAATATGATTAGAGACAAGTCAGCCACCCTTATGCTTGGAGTCTTGATTGTTGAAGATATTATCGCCATTACGGCCCTTGGAATATTTCAATCAATAGCTATTGAGGGAATAAATGATAGTAATCAAACCGCATCCATAATTCAGGTGGGAATCTCCGTTGCAATTGTAACTGCATTTATCGGGATTTCTCTTACTGTGGGTTCAAGGTTCATTCCAAACATAATCGACAAAGTGGGAAAGACAAATGATTATGCCTTACTCCTCATCTCTATACTTGGCTTAGCTTTCGGATTGTCTTTCTTGGCGTCATCTCTTGAATTGTCAGTGGCAACAGGAGCATTTCTCGCAGGAGTATTGGTTGCCGAATCCAAGAGTGCAGCAATTGCAAGAGTAGTAACAGTTCCATTAAGGGATGTATTTGCGGCACTGTTCTTTATTTCGATAGGGGCACTAATGGATATATCACAGATCCCCTTCCTAATCCTGCCTGCCTTGATTCTAATCGTGACTACGTTTGCCTCAAAATTGTTGATAATAAGTGTTGTGTTACTTAAGGCCGGATATGATATGAATGTCGCTCTAAGAACTGGACTAGGTTTATCATCTGCACGAGCTGAAATGTCCTTGGTTGTTGCAAAGACTGGTCAGCAGATTGGAGCCATCTCGACTACCATATTTCCAATAATAGGTATAGTAACCATAATAACTACATTCATAACTCCGTACGTAATGAGATTTGCAAAAGACCTAAAATTGACATCTGCAACAACATCTGACTAGTTAAGAAAATGTGAAGTTATAGATCCGCATCTTCGATATCCCTATGAGCTTTACATGATTACGGTTGACATGTATCAACGGAGAAGCAAAGCTTTGTTCCCCCCTCAAATTCTGCAGGCCGAGATCGCTGAATCTCAAGATAATGAATTTCGAGAGTAATTAAAGTTGGATTGAAAGAGTTATCATAATAATGATAAACAATGATAATTCGAGTGCCTGCCTTTCACTTTTAAAAATTCCCTGTTAAGGTGAATGAGAGCTCGAATAAAATATCGTTTCTAAAGCTAGGTACTAATACATTACATCTTTCAATCTTGCAATCTTGTCCTCACTCATCTTCTTTTTCTACTTAAGCAAATGTTGTCCTTCACGGTAGCTATTATGTTCTCCTCTGTCCCAATTTTCATATCGGAGGTCATTTCCTCAGCGCTTATCACACGAGCTTCCCACGCATGTTTATGGGATGCAAGTCACTTCCTCGTTCGTTCTCCAAGATTCACACAGTCATAGTCCAGACCCACTTCTCTGCACTTCAATCTCTTCATTTCTGTCTGATGTCATTAAATTCATAAATTCTAGTCGATTTCTTATCGAGTCAGTTTAGAACGAAAAATTATAAGTGTAAGTAGGTACGAAGCATTGTGGAAGAAAAAGCTGGTCAATCCATCCCTACCAGTTATACTCGTATAGAGGTACAAGACTTGGAGAAGAGAATGAGAGACAAATCTGCAGAAGAGATATTGAGATGGGCCATTGAAACTTATGGCGAAAGGGTTGCTTTAGCTTCAAGCTTTGGGGCCGAAGATGTGGCCATAATTGATATGATGTCAAAAATTGATCCAGAGAAGACAAGGGTCTTTACGTTGGACACTGGTCGGCTAAACCAAGAAACCTATGATGTAATGGATGAGATTAAGAAGAAATATGGAATCTTGGTGGACATTTATTGCCCTGATCGCCACGAGCTAGAAAGCATGCTCAGAACTCATAGAATGAATCTGATGTATGACTCTGTTGAAAATCGAAAACTCTGCTGCGATATTAGAAAAGTTCATCCTCTCGATCGAGCCTTAAGAGATATGTCAGGTTGGATTACTGGCTTAAGAAGAGCGCAGGCATCGACTAGATCTACCATCAACAAGATAGAAATTGATTCTGTTCATAACGGTATAATTAAGATTAACCCATTAGCAGATTGGGACAACGACATGGTTTGGAGCTATATCAAGCACAATGAAGTACCTTACAATAAGCTTCATGACAAAGGTTATCCAAGTATAGGATGCGAGCCTTGCACTAGGGCAGTAGAACCAAACGAAGATCCACGTTCAGGAAGATGGTGGTGGGAGAGTTCTGCGCATAAGGAATGCGGTTTGCACTGGGATCCTACTAGGAATAAGTGATTATATAATTGGCAAAAAGTGGATTGCCTCCACCTCATGGAGGTGAATTGATAAATAGAATTATTCCTCACCAAAAAAATCTTGATGGAATGTTCTCTATTGTTGTTGATACCGATACAAGGAACGACATTGAGAACATTGCCGATGGTATTTTTAGCCCCTTAGAGGGATTTGTCTGTCAAGCTGATTTTGAGAGTATCGTTAGTGAAGGAAGATTGTCAAACGGACTGGCCTGGACGATTCCAATTGTACTTGATGTCGAAAACAAAAAAGCGATCGATATGAAAGATGCAGTTGAAGTTTCGCTAGTAAATAATGGCGAAGCCTTTGGGGTTATGTCAGTCGAAGATATATATCGATTCGATAAGCAAAAAGTTGCAAGAGAGATATACCAAACAGGTGATCTGGAGCACCCAGGCGTGATGAAAACTATGAGTATGAAGGACGCATTGGTTGGGGGGAAGATAAAAGTTTTCTCACGAATCCCTTTTTCGCAATCAAGGAAGATGAGGAAAACTCCTGCCGAAACCAGGAACGAAATCCTAACTAGAGGTTGGAAGAGTATTGTAGGTTTTCAAACCAGAAATGTGCCACACGTAGCCCACGAAACCTTGCAGAAGACTGCACTTAGTCTATTTGATGGTCTATTTATCAATCCCCTTATTGGTAAGAAAAAATCAGGAGACTTTAAGGATGAAGTAATACTTCATGCTTATAAAACTCTGCTTGAAAGTTATTATTCGAGCGGCAGTACGATGCTTGTTACCCTTCATACAGAGATGAGGTATGCTGGACCGAAGGAAGCAATTCATCATGCAATAATGCGCAAGAATTTTGGATGCACACATCTCATTATTGGTAGAGATCACGCTGGCGTAGGCGACTATTATGAACCGTTGGCCGCGCAAAAGATATTCGAAGAATATCCAGACCTGGAAATTGAACCAGTATTCTTTCCAGCCTTTTATTACTGCAAGAAGTGTCGAGCCTATTCTAGCGCAAAGATATGTCCCCACGATTCTGAAGAAAGGGAAGAACTCAGTGGTACTAAGATGAGAAAACTTGTAAGTTCTGGAACAATGCCAGCTGATCATTTAATGAGACCAGAAGTTTCCAAGGTCATACTTTCCTATTCCGACCCATTTGTTAAATAACGGAAAATCCGTCAGGCAATATCAAAAAATAACGCTCTCTGCTCTGATACCGACATCATAATTAGTTAAGACAGTTCCTTTGATGTCGGCTGCGATCTCACTATCGTCCAAGAAAACCTCATTTTGGGTGATTTGTATCTTTTGAGAATTATAACATATGCCATCTGCAAGTATCCTGAGGTTATTGCCATTTTCAATTCGGGCCTCGAATGACATACCTTCCCGTTTGTTCCCTACAATTAATCGCTTGGGTCTAAGATATTCTATAGCCCAGTCCCCAATTCCACTCCGCTCTGAACTCCAACTATTTTCAAGTATTATTCCAACCAACTGATTATTTCTATTAAAGAAATTTACATCCATTACCATGAGCCTTTGATCCATTCTTCTCACATTGATAAGATCAAAATCATCTACCACCAATAGTCTTGAAGTGTTAACGAATGTACATCCTCCCATCGATATAGTGAGTTCATTCGATGAAGTAGTCGCAAATGCAAGATCCTTGTGCATCTTGTTAAAAGGGCTATTCTTGCTAGAAGCCAAAAATGCGGAGTCTAGCTCACCTTTTTGGAATTTCGTGTTGTGTGACGGACATATTGCCACCATATTTTCTGGTAGGAATACTTTTTCTCGCCTCGATTCATCTACTTGAAATCCAATCCGGTTGAAGTCTATGAATTCGAGCACTGGACATCCGCAAATGACGCATCCATAATGTGCTTCCTTTTTAAGTTGGTTTTGTATCGCCTGAGGGACAACCATCTACGTTTCAGAGGATAGTGCTTTTCTGCCATATATTGCTAGCTTGATTTTCAGATCAATAGAGATTATTATAATATAGTTTCCCTAGCATCATCATCATCGTCAGCAATATGCCTAACTTAAACAATGCTGATATTCTCAACGATAGGCCGAGGTGTTAATTCTGTGCAGTTCAACACTCATCTTCTATCCCTCCCGCTTCAAAATCAAGATTGCTAAATGAAACATCAATGGTTTGAAAACCGTGCCCTTAGGATAAAGGCAAATATTCGGTAACGGTTAATATTGCCGTGAATAAGTGGATGAGGTGCGAAATGGCCTTACAAATATTTCTTCTCATGTTATTATTTGGTTTTCTTATACAGTTTGGTTCTGTGATTGGACAGGGTCAAAATATTCAACCAATAAAGACAACGGAGACAAAAAGTAGCGAGCAGTTTATTTATGCATTCAATGTGTCCAATGCAGATCGGCGAAACCCGGTAAATTACACCATTAACACCCCCATCGGAGAAAATTGGATTTTGACAATGCAGAATAACATGTCTTATGCACAAAGGGATGATACAAAGACAATCATTAGATTGCATGAAGCAAGCCCAAGTGAGAAGTTCGTTGAGATTGCTATGTTTGGCGGTACCTCTGACAAATTTTGGACCGCAGTGAACACGGAAGAATCTGGGTATATCAAAGTGTATGAACGAGACACTGGCGGTTGGAGTAAAGGTGAGTCTATAGTTGTTGGACATGCAAATAATCAAGGATTATCAGTGAATAATGGTCAAAGGATAGTAACAGATAGACTATCCCTCGATGGATTTAATCCAAGTTATGTAACAATTTATGGCAAGGACAGCTCAAATTCCCCACTGAATACATATGCGGGGACCATTTCATTTGATTTTACTTTTGGCGATCCTTCAGAGTCTCCAATCTATTATCTCCCATTTGCCATGCTCGTTGGCGTTGGAGGTTTGGTTGTGGTTCTGATAGTATTCAAGAAGAGATCTAATCCGCCTTAATTTCTAACCAGTTCAACATCCTGATTTAAAGCATGGATTAGAAAACGACAATGATAACAACAATACAACTAAAAAGTGAGAGGTCAACATGATAAAAAGTTTTGATGTTATGACGAGATTCATGAGGTTCTCTAGTCAGTTACTTCAACATACGTGAAGATCCTTTTTCGTCAATCACAAGAACGCTTTTCAATGGATGCTGATATTTACTATTCCGTCCATGATGATAGTTAGTTCCAAATTGTATAGTATTCATGATCCGCATTCTCTTGATGCGAATCATTAGTAATGCCAATTTTAAATTCAGGAATCTTTTTTCTGGTAATACTTGCAATCATTCTTGAGCTGACACAAATCACAACGAGGGTTTCGCGGTAAACAAATGTTCTGTCCGTACATCACAAAGGTATTGTTGATTCTCGTCCAATTTCTCCTGCTTGTTGCATTGGCTAATTCAATCTCTGTCATTTCGGGAGTTTTGGTATTGACAATACCAATTCTATTTGATATTCTATGAACATGTACATCGACAGGTATGGCAGGTTTGTTAAAGCCATAGACCAAGACACAATTAGCAGTCTTGCGTCCTACTCCAGGCAACTGTAGGAGTTTTTCTATTGATTCAGGAACTTTTCCCTTATATTCTTGGGTTATTATTCTAGAAACGTCTTGTATTCGCTCCGCCTTAACATTGTAAAATCCTATGCTTCTGATTATCTCCTTTATTTCTTTCAAGTTGGCATCAGCCAATTCCTTGCTATTCTTAAAACGCAAAAACAGATTATGTACTATTTTGGTCGTACTTTCGTCTCGTGTACGAGCTGATAATATAGTTCCAATCAATATTTTGAATGGATCTCTTCCTTCTTCAGAATGTAGGGATTCGAGAGCTGTGATTCTTGGTGGTTTAGAAGCGTACAGTGCTGCTTCCATCTTCTTAATAATCCATTTGATCGGAACCACAAAAGATCGTCCTCACATTCAAGGTTATAAATTTGACAAAATATTCGAGCAGATCAACTCGCAACCAGATCTAAAGGTATTTCATTTACTGCAAGTGCATATGCTGGAAATCATATTGAACTATTCCAAACGCAATCAAGAAGTATCTTATTATCACCGAGTGATTCGTAAGCTCCTTAAGTAGAGGGAAAAGAGACTTGGTAGAAAAAGCTGCAGGAGATTCGATCGCAAAGAGGCTAGTCATTATTTGTCTGACCGGAATGCCAGGTGCAGGAAAGTCTACGGTTGCGAGTTCGTTGAAGGAGAAGGGATTTCTTGTCATAACAATGGGTGACGTAATTAGAGAAGAGGCCATCCGACTTAATCTCGATCTCAATGATACAAATTTAGGGAGATTGATGGTCCAGTTGCGCGAAGAGTTTGGTCCAGGGGCCGTGGCTGAATTAGTTGTAAAGAAAATTGACTCGACGTTAATGTCGAACCGCAATGGAGGTAATACCGTTTTAATTGTTGACGGCATAAGGAGCATTGCTGAGGTAACTGTTCTTAATCGTGTTGGCCAAGTCCGACTTCTGGCAATTCATGCATCATCGCGTGTTCGGTTTGTCCATCTAAAGGAGAGAGGAAGAACGGACGCACCTTTGGCTCAGAGTGATTTCATGGAGAGGGAGAGACGAGAATTAGACGTGGGAATAAGCGAAGTTATTGCGCTAGCCGATGAAGTCATTTCTAACAATAGGCTTACTATCGGCGAGCTAAAAGCTAATGCGGTTGAAATCGTTATGAAATGGGTCAATTCATTGAAACTAGATTCATAACGCTCTACTTTAACGGGGTGAAACAAGAGTTGCGGAACACATGACTTAATGCTTTAGACATGTATCATAGTCCCTATATTCAGTATTTGGTATTCTTTAACAACGCTGTGTTGTCCGCTCCAAACCCTATCAGATATTAATCGGTACGATATTGCCTCTGACTGTGATTCTGCATCAGCTTCCTAAAGTCATCACTCATAACAGCAGAATCAAAGAAAGTGCCACTTCCAACACTTCTAGATGTATCACGCCTTATCCATATAATATTTCCATCAAGATCCACCTCTATCATCCTCGATCTTTGCAGATAGCCCAACACGGCAATTATTTTTTGGGACGAGAGGCATGGTTTAAGCATCTTCTCTAATTCCCTTAGCTTAGGATACTCACCAGATTCTAATCTTCCTTCCAATTTGTGGACAAAAAAATTAACATCATCATCACTGATTTCATTCACTGGGCTCTCTCTAGCTCTCATCCTATGTTTTCCCTTTGGTTTCTTCGTGTTACCATGTTTCACCCCAGCTGCTCTAAAACCTTTCTGCAAATATTTAAAATGCATGCGTCTCTGGATAAACAGAGATTTCCACAAAGAATAGAAAACGGTCTTACGTCGGTAAGGTTTGAAAGCATTCGATCCTTAAGTAATGATATAGAGACTCAGCAGGTAATGATATAGAGACTCTGCCGTCTTCCGGTTTGATAAAGACCTCGTAAGGTTTGAACGACTCTTCAGCAGGTGGATTCAGCGGGATCCGCTTTTCCAAGGTAAAAGCCGATAAATGAAGCGGACACGTCACTGTTTTTTCATCTTTATTTAGAATCCCCATGGATTGCATATTGGTAATGCATTACTCGGGACAAAAAAAGAAGAGAATGAAAAACGAAGGAAGAGCTTGTGCATTGCTTTTATGCCAATAGCATTCGCTACTTTGGTGTGCTTCTGATCACGGTCTTTCAAAGATATGAGTCTCATATCTCGGTATCAGTTGTCCTACTACTACTGCCCCTGTATGTAGCAGACCTATTCTGCTATCAAATAAAGAAAAAGGAATATACAACATAATCCCAGTTAGAAATAATATATGGGATGGACAAAAGTAAGCGATGCCAATTCACTAAAGAATGGCGATCTTGTTAGTTTTAACTATGATGACAGCAATAGAAAGCTGCTAATAACTAGGATAAATGGAAAGTTATATGCCACAGATGGAATTTGTACTCATGCTTATGCTGAATTATCTAACGGCTTTCTGAATGAGGAAGATAAGACCGTTACATGTCCACTTCATTTATCATCTTTTGATCTACAAAGTGGAGTCCCTAGGAATGCACCTGCTGAGATACCTTTAAAGACTTATCAAGTAAAGGAAGAAGCAGATGGAGTTTACGTATTGTTAGAATAACACTTACTGCCGAGTGGTCCCATCAAACAAAAGAGAACCAATGCCTACCCTTCTGTTCCTATTTTTATCTTTATGTACAGGAAGACAGCCAACAAGAATTTCGACCTGGAAGTCAGAAGAAGTTATCTCAATGAATGATATATTTATAGCCAAATATGGCGATGGTGGCAGATCCTAGGATAATCACTCTAAAGCATCACTCTAAAGGGGTCTTGTGTTTAGCGTCAAGCTGAAAAACTCTAGAGAATATGGAAGTAGCCTGTCTAGGCATTATCATACTTTCGTAAGTAGTTCTCTTCTTGGATTCTAAACCGCACGCTCTCAAATGTGTAGCCAACAACAATAATACACATAAAGCAAAATAAAAATAATACGTGAATCTCTCAATTTCTTTCAAGGAACGATCGCTGCCTTGTCGAGCAAATGCAGGAGATTTGTTTTCGGTTTTGTCATATACTACGAATTGTTGATACGCACCATTACCTGACGAGTATCTTTCTTAACTTCTTTCATCATTTTTTGCTCCCGTAGCCTATTCTTGTACTTGAAATTTCTTGGAGTTCCTCTGAGCCTGTATCCGCAGCATGGGCACCAGAGACCTATCCAATTGAGAAAGATTTCACACACTTGACAACGCTTTTGACCAGCAGCATATCTTCCTGAGCCTACTGGTTTTTGAGCTTTATGCCTAATACAGATACCTTTGCATGCCATTGGTTATCCATTTCACCTCTAATTTAATTACCCGATGATATTACGCAGAACATACTTATAATATATTTCAAAAATTCCTTAGTAACTAAAAATTCAAGTGTAGTGTAGCAATAGAATTCTTAAGTATCTAGCATTAATTTATAATAATTGGATATTTTCATCCTCACCTCAGAATAGAATTAAGTATATTAGTCCTTATGATTTAGGATTTTGCTCCTTATGTGAGGTTTAGAAAGCGAAAAAGGTCAATGCCTTTCTCCTTAAATTGACAGTGATGAGAAGATAAACTACTAGCCAGAAGTAAGTAGTTTTGCTCCTTCTGTCAGACATCTCGTTGTTTATACCGGTCGGATGATGTAATTCTGCTGCCGGTCGTATGATGCTATTTTCAGGCCCTTCTATAATTTGCTTAACGCATTTCATCCCCATTTAAAAATTTTAGACATTCTTTTTAAGGAACGCCAAAGTTTTTTCCCATGCATCAGAGGTTTCCTGTGGTGCATAATTGTCATTAGAGGGATTTGCAAACGCATGACCAACTCCATCATATACATAAATCTCGTTTGGTACCGAAGTCGCATTTAGAGATTTTTCAAACTGTCTTATCTGAGCTACCGGAATCGATTGGTCCTGATTGCCGAATATTCCAAGAACTGGCCACTTTATTTTCGAGAGCTCTTGTTGGTCGGTAACTAGGTTGCCATAATATAATGTGGTTGCAGCCAAGGGAAAACCTGGTTCAGTATTCAATGCTAATTGAAGCGATTGTCCTCCCCCGAAACACCACCCAATGGATGCTATCCGAGAGGAGTTTACGCCTTCCAATGAGGCTAGGTATCTGACGGCAGACTGAAGATTTGTGATAGCATTGGATGGATTGTCTCTCACTACGCTTGCTAACAGTCCGGCTTCTTCAGGGTTTGCCGCAACAGAGCCATTGAACAGATCGGCTGCCAATACAACATAACCTTCATTTGCTAATTGATCGGCCATTTCTTTTATGTTGTCATTTAATCCCCACCATTCATGAATCATCACTACTGCGGGCAGTGCCTTGTCAGATGTGGAAATATTGTTATGGGGTGTTGCTAGGTAACCTGAGACATTGTCATAATATGTAACAGATTTACCCTCATTCATCATCTCGACGCTGCTTACATTCTTTGATAAAGTGGCCGTGTCATTGCCAGCTTGAGCTTGAACAAACGCAGGAGAAGATTCAACTAGGGTAAGAATAGCAACAGCAAGGACGGGTACAAAAACAAGCATTAAATTAGAGATCCTAGATTCTGTGTTAAACATTCTATCCTTTTATTACTACACAGGAAAAGGCATTAAAGGTTATTCCATATAGTATATATAGCTGATTGAAATGGGTCAGCCTAAAGAGGTAAACTAGTAATTTCGAATTATCTTCGACATTATTAGCTATCTGCACCAGTAACAGATAATCCATACTTATTTGCCTTATCCTTTCAATTTTACGACCTAATGTGCATGAATACTTTAATTAAGCCACTCCTACTGGAGATCGCTTTGATTCGCTGTGTTCCAATAAGAGATGAAAGTTAAGAATGTACTCGCTTCCCATGTTCTTCCCACATATGTTACAGATCCACGTTTT